>ERZ1106932.11-NODE-11-length-83989-cov-17.006195_pt1 | contig 83989 bp, 82 predicted proteins | sample MGYA00403665_ERZ1106932 | MGnify/ENA primary metagenome ERZ1106932 (study PRJEB35170, sample SAMEA104062448) | human gut metagenome | biome: human gut; feature: human-associated habitat; material: faeces | place: Denmark | collected 2012-08-24 ... | reverse complement strand
TCTTCCGATCTTAGAATTAGCTAAAAATGCTGGAGCAATAATTAAACACGAATATCAGTCGTTCAATGAGGGTATCAAGCTCGGCAATGCGGCGGTGCTTCTCGGTGGTTCGTTTCTTCGCCGCCGTTTTCGGCTAATTCTAATTGATCCGAACTGTAAGGATAAGCAATTATCCGGGGCTAGTTAAGTATCTTAGAGAGGAAGATAAAGATACCTTATTGCCCTTGGAAGAGTTAGATAATTACCTAAAGGGCGATAAATTAATAAAGGTTCTAATTGATAAAGATTGTAGAATTAAAAGGGACATAGTTCCGACTGATATAGATTATCATGTAAGAAAGCCAAGCGCAAGGGAGTATGATGATTGCTGCAATGAATTTTGGAATGTAACACCTTATGTTATTAAAGGATTGTGCCGTAAGGAAATTTTATTTGCTATTGATCATTTTAATCAGATTGTTCGCCATGAGCTGCTGAGAATGATATCATGGAAGGTCGGCATCGAAACAGGCTTTAAATTAAGTGTAGGCAAGAACTATAAGTTTATTGAAAGGTATATATCCGAGGATTTGTGGGAGAAACTTTTGTCCACCTACCGGATGGATTCCTATGAAAACATATGGGAAGCATTATTTCTATGCCATCAATTGTTCAGGGCGGTATCCGGTGAGGTGGCGGAAAGGCTTCATTATGCCTATCCGGAGTATGATACCATGTTAGCACTTGTCCAAGGGCCACGGGGGTCATTGTCAGGATTCTTATATTGTTCTGTTTTTCTGTCGGTTCCACGGAATACCCGGTGTCCGAATTGCTTTGTATAACACACTACATACTCGTGGTCTATTGAAACACCGGTAATGTTTCGATTATCTTTTCATTTTTTCTTCCAGCTCCATATCCAGCCGCATGGCGTCAAAGAACTGGCTCTCCTGGTGCTTCATATATTCCTGCCGAAGCTGGTTGATTTTCTTCTGTGCAGCCAGACGTTTCAGCCGGTCGCCGGTGACGGCCTCCAGCTCCGCTTGCGCCTGCTGTACCTGGCTGTCCAGGGTGTTCAGTTCTCGGCTCAATGCCGCCTTATCAGCGGACACTTGCTGCTTCATCCGCTCCATTTCCTCGGCCTGGGCAGGCGAAAGGCGCTCCAGTTGCTCCGCCATCATCTTATCACTCGGCACCAGCCGATCCAGCGGGTGGGGGCGGCTGGTTCCTTTTAACCAGTGGGGGGATCTCCGCTCATCCTCCGTGCTGCTCTCCACCGGCAAGTCAAAGATGCTGCGGCAAGCTGCATCGTCCAGGGCCTTGCCGCTATCCGTCAAACCGCACAGTACGGCGTGTTCTGTGCGGCTGGAGCCTGAAACCAGGGTGACAGTATAAAGGGCTATCTGGCACGGCGCCTGCACCGTCGGGATGGTCAGCACTCCCTCGTTGGCACACTCCAGCTCGTGGAGAATCCCACGGCCTATGATACTGGACAGGGTAATCTGTCCGGCCTTGGGTTTGAAGTCTTTTGCCATGCCGTACATCTTCTGGCTGCGATAGGGCCGGTTCCGGCTCCCCGTCCAGTAGTAGAACAGCACCGGCAGTTCCCGGTACTCCGTGGCCGTGATCGTACGGTTGAATTCGTCAATCACAAAACGGCAATCATCGTTCTTTTCATTATAACGAGTAAAAAACCATTTGGTAATTTCCCAGAGGTCGTTGTTCAGCTCCTGTCCACGGCGATTCACATACTTGGGATTGATCTTCACCTTGTCGGCCAGTTCCTTGGTGAAGGTGGTAAACAGAATATCCTCCGCTGCGGAGACGGTCTGCCGGTTATCTTCCTCGTGGGTACTCAGGGTCTGGCGGTATGCCTGCTCAATCTGTGCCCTGGGCCGCAACCGCTGGGCAATGACCGGAAAGGCTGCTTTTACATCATCTGTAAAACCGCCCAGCACGTCATCGGTAATACCAAAGACACCGTCTGTCACCAACATCCGCTTGTTGACCAGCTCCAGCTTGCGAACATCGGCAAAGTTGTTCTTGTCGATGAAGGCCACTGACAGCACATCGTTTTCCTGACCCAGCCGGTGGCAGCGGTCGATACGCTGCTCCAGCTTTAAGGTGTTGTACGGCAGGTCGTAGTGGATGATGAAAGCAGCCTCCTCCAGATTGAAGCCCTTGGCACCGTTATCGGTGGAAATCAGCACCTCGCCATCCTCCTTGAACTGGCGGATCACGGAGTAATCGGCGCTGCCGTTGTAGGCCAGAGTGCGGTACCGGTCAGAAAGAAGATTCTGGAGCATCTTCTGGGTTTCCACGCTCTCGGTGAAGATAACCGCTTTCTGTTTGGCTCCCGTTTTCTTCATCAGGGAAAATCCCTGTTTGAGAACGGTCAGCAGCTCACCGGCCTTGGCATCCTGGGGAATGCTTTCGGCTGCGGTTTGAATCTCTTGCCATTGGCTTAGTTCGTCCGCTGCGTTTTCCAGCCCCTGGAGCCGCTTGACGATACCTTTGATGGTTTGCAAAATTGCCGCCGTAGAGGAACCCAACAGGCCCAGCAGCCGCAGAGCCAGGTCATATTGGTTCATTTCGGGAAAGGCTCGCTTTTCCGGCTGGTTGATGTAGGCGTACAGCAGCTCATAGAGCTGCCGCTCTGCCTTGCCGGGGGTGTACTCCACGGTCAGCAGCACACGTTCCGTCACCTTGGCGTAGTGCTTGGCCTGGGAACGGAGGGTACGGAAACAATAGCGGCTGACCTGTTCGCTGAGTTCCGGGTAGTTCTCTGGTCGGCGCAGATACCGGGCCAGAAACTCTTTTTCTCCCGGCAGCAGCGTTTCGTCGATGAACCAGATCAGACCGTATAAGTCCATGATGTTCTTTTCAATGGGAGTGCCGGTCAGCAGCAGCTTGAAGGAGTCTCCGGCGATCCGCTTGAGGGCCTTGGCCTGCTTGTTGTCCTCCCGGTAGACTGGAGAGAGGGCATTGGCTTCCTCGAATACCGTCAGATCCCAGTTAACTACCTTTGCGGCCTCCTCATTGTCGGCGGCGAAGTCGTAGGTAGTAATAACAATGGCATCTTGGATAAAAGCGTTGGAGTTGTCCTCACTGGTGTTCTGCCGCCATTGGTCCCGATTGGTCAGCACCACATATGGGACGGTATAGAATCGCTCCAGCATTTCCGTCCACTGGTGCAGCAGGTCGGCATTGGGAATGACCAACAGAATCCGGCTGTATCCCTCCAGCCACTTTTGATTGATGACCAGCATGGCCTCGTGGCTCTTGCCCATACCTGCTTCATCGCACAGAACGGCACCTTTCTGATAGGGGGAACGCAGGGCAAAGCTGGCCGCTGCAATCTGAAACGGATAGATTTCAATATCCGATGATGCAAAGACCGGAAGGAACTGTTCTGCTTCCGGCAGTTGTTCCAAAAGTCGGGCCTTGTAATAGGCATGAAACGGTGTTTGCGGCATGGCAATTCCCCCCTTTTTCTTTTATTTACACTTCTTTTTATTATGGCAGATATTGACGAAAAACGCAACGACGATTGATTCCTTTATTTAAGGGGAAAATGTCATTTCCAAAATAAAGACCACAATCAGTGCCGGACTGATTGTGGTCAAAAAGCATTATAAAAATGTGATATTGTTTATGCCTTAATTCGTTGCTGAATGGTAAAACACCCTTGACAAATCTCTTTCCAAAAGGCGATTTTAAGTAAGTACGCAAAGGAAAATCATTTTTCAAATCCATTGTTTTTCGTGGACGATGGATATTCCGGGACAAACTTCAACCGTCCAAGTTGGAGCGAACTTTTGGAAAAAATCGAAAACGGCGAAGTGTCCACCTTGATCGTCAAGGATATGTCGCGGCTTGGGCGTGATTATCTGAAAGTGGGATTTTATACCGAAGTCCTGTTCGTGGAAAAGGGCGTGCGTTTTATAGCTATTAACAACGGCATAGACAGCGCAAACCAGCAGGACAGCGACTTTACCCCCTTTCTCAATATCATCAACGAGTGGTATGCGAAAGACACCAGCAAGAAGATACGCGCGGTGATGAAGTCAAAAGGCGAAGCGGGGGAACACCTCTGCACCAACCCGCCATACGGCTACAGGAAAGACCCGGAAAACAAAAAGCGGTGGATTATCGACCCCGAAGCTGCCGAAGTTGTCAAGCGGATATTCGCCCTTTGTCTGGACGGTTACGGGCCGTCGCAGATTGCCCGTATTCTGAAAGATGATAAAGTCATAACGCCGACAATCCATTTTCAGCAGACAGGCAGGGCGACAAGGAACGCGCCGCCGGATAATCCCTTTAACTGGACGGGCGATACAATAGCCGACATTTTGGAGCGTCCGGAATATCAAGGGCATACAGTAAACTTCAAAACCTACAAGCAGTCCTACAAGAGCAAAAAGACCTGCAATAATCCCGAAGAAAAATGGCTTGTGTTTGAAAATACCCACGAAGCAATCATTGACGCTGACACATGGGCGCGGGTGCAGGAATTGCGGAAGAACAAACGCCGCCCGACGAGGACAGGAAAGACAAATATGTTTTCCGGCATTGTGCGCTGCGCCGATTGCGGTGAAAAGCTGTATTACTGCACAAGCAGGAACTTTGAAGCAAGGCAAGACCACTTTGTCTGCTCTACTTCAAGGCTCAAAGGGAAAGAGGTTTGCGCGACGCATTTTATCCGCGCCGTTGTCTTGGAACGGGGCGTACTCGCCCACATGAGAATGACGATTGCCTGTGTTGCGAACCATGAAGAACAATTCCGCAAGGCTATGGGTGCGAAGCAGAAAGCCGAAGCAAAAAGAGAACTCGCGGCGAAGCGTCGGCAACTGACGCAGGCAGAACGACGGATAGAAGAACTTGACCGACTATTCAAGCGTATTTATGAGGACAACGTAGGCGGAAAACTATCTGACAGCAGATTTCAAATGCTCTCTGACGACTACGAGCAGGAGCAGAAAGAACTGCGGGAAAAGCTGTTGCGGTTGAATGAAGAAATTACAGAACAAGAGGAACAGGCAGAGAATATCGACAGGTTTATCTGCAAGGTGCGGAAGTATCTCGACTTGAACGAGCTGACACCCACTATCCTAAACGACATGGTAAAGGCGGTATATGTTCACGCGCCGGACAAGTCGAAGGGTTATCGGGAACAACAGATTGACATTTCCTATGACCTTGTAGGAATACTCCCCGCGTCTTTACTGATTGACCTGCAAAACGGAGAAACGGCATAGCCGAAGCTACGCCGTTTCCTGAAAACATTCTTATGCTGTTTTATGCGTGCCGCCCCGAAGGAGGCTTTTTTTATTTGTCATTTTGTAAGTATCTTTTTGAGTTCCAGCGCCACTTCTTTCAGCGTGCCGTATTTCAGCGGCGACTTCATGCCGCATTTTTCCACGAGTTCGGGGAAAGGCAGTGTGCCGGCGTAAGACACGAGTTTCATGTAGGTTTCCCACGCCGCTTTGTAGTCTTTGTTCATCATGACATAAAATTCCAGCGACATGGTCTGCGCGAGACAGTAATCGATGTAATAGAAAGGATATTCGAAAATATGCAGCTGAAACTGCCAGCGTTTTCCTTTCTCATAGCCGCTTATGCCGTCGGCGAGCAGGTTCGGGCAAAACTCTTCGGTCAGTTTTCTGAAAGTTTCTGTGCGCTCGGCTGGGGTCATGTCGGGGTTGGTGTACACGATTTCCTGGAAATAGTCGACTATCGTGCCGTAAGGGATAAAGGACAGCGACGAGCTCAGGTGCATGTACCGGTAATCGTCCGCCCTGTCGCCGAAGAACAGATTCATCCATTTCTCGGCGAAAAACTCCATGCTCATCGAGTGGATTTCGGCGGTTTCCATGCCCGGCGTCTGAATGTCCTCCCACGGCAGGTCAAAGGCTTTGTAGGCGGCAAAGGCGTGACCCGCTTCATGCGTCAGCACGTCCACGTCGCCGCTGGTGCCGTTGAAGTTGGCGAAGATAAACGGCATCTTGTATTTAGGCAGGTTGGTGCAGTAGCCGCCGTTGGCTTTGCCCGGCCGTGACAGCACGTCGAACAGTTCGTGTTCCAGCATGAAGTCGATGAATTTGCCTGTGTCGGGCGACATTTCGTGATACATTTTTTTGCCGCTCTCGAAAATTTCTTCCGGCGTGCCGACAGGCGTAGGGTTGCCGCGTCTGAAAATGACGGGGTCGTCGATGAGGGTGATTTTGTCTATGCCGAGTTCTTTGGCCTGTCTTTCTTTAAGTTCGGCGATGACGGGCACGAGTTCCGTCCTGACCTGTTCGCGGAATGTGCGTATATCGTCGATGCCGTAGCCCACCCTGCCCATGCGGTATATGGACATTTCGTGATAGTTTTTGAAACCGAGTTTTTTTGCAATGGCGGTGCGGGTTTTGACCATTTCGTCAAAAATTCTGTCCACCTCGGCGCCGTTTTCGCCTTCCAGCCATGCGCCCTGCGCGTTGTACGCCGCGCGGCGGATTTCCCTGTCGGGACTTTGTTTGTATTTGCCGAGCTGCGAAAAGGTGAGTTTCTGCCCGTCGAAGTCAATCTGGGCGCATGCCGTCAGCTGGCTGTATTTCGTTTCCAGTTTGCTTTCGGTCTGCAATTCGCCGACGATGCTGTCGTCAAAGCATTTTTTGGCGTATTCGAGTTTGGTAAAGATGAGCGACGGCAGCAGTTTTTCGAGTTCCGTCCTGTGTTTCGAGGCGAGCAGTCTGTCGTTGAACTGCTGAACCAGCTGTTGAACGTAAGGGGAAATCTCGTTGAGATAGTCCTTTTCTTTTGAATAGAATTCGTCCGCGGTGTTGAGAGTGTAGCGGATGTTGAGCAGCGAAAAAGTGGTGGAGATGTCCGACGAGTATTCGTCGAATTTTTTATAGATTTCCAGCTGCTCGGCGGCGCTTGCCGCCTTGTCGAACTGCGCAGTGAGCGAGTTCATTTTTTCCGTTATTTCTTCAAGCGTGATTCTTTTGTACGGTATTTGCGATAATTTCATATTTTCACCTCGCTGAAAGTATATCACCGCTTGCGCGTCGGCGCAATTATTTTTAGTTTTCCGCCCGTGCCGCAAGATTAAACATTTTGTTGACGGGTTTGTCGCTTTATGCTAAACTTTTTGGAAATATTACTTAAAGAGAGGTATTCTATGAGTGAATTGATTGATGTAACGGTAGGAGGTATGCTGGAACGCATGGCGGAAATGTATCCGAACCATCAGTGCGTCAAGTATATCGAAAGGGAATACGACATGACTTATTCCGAATTCAACGCCGAAGTCGACAGGGTGGCGAAAGGTCTTCTGGGCATAGGGCTCAAAAAGGGCGACCACATCGCGATTTGGGCGACCAACTATCCGGAATGGCTGTCGCTGCTGTTTGCCACGGCTAAAATCGGCGCCGTGCTGGTGACGGTAAACACCAACTACAAAATTGCCGAACTCGAATACCTATTGCGTCAATCTGATTCAAAAGCTCTCTTTGTGTGCGACGGTCTTAAAGACATAGACTGCGAAAAAACTCTCTACGAACTCTGCCCTGAACTGGAAACCAGCGAGCCGGGTATCCTTCAATCGGAAAAACTGCCTAAACTGACGACCGTCGTTTCCATCGACAACAGATATCCGGGCATGTACAAGTGGACCGATTTGTATAAATACGGCGAAAGGATAACCGACGAGCAGCTGCAAAAAGTCAAAGACGCCGTCAGCTGCCACGACGTCGTCAACATGCAGTACACTTCGGGCACGACGGGTTTCCCGAAAGGCGTCATGCTGACTCACTACAACATTGTCAACAACGGTCTTATGATAGGCGACCGCCTCAAATTCACCCCGCGCGACAGGCTTTGCATACACGTGCCGTTTTTCCACTGCTTCGGCCTTGTGCTGGCAATCATGGCGTGTCTCACGCACGGTTCCACCATGGTGCCGCTGCTGTGGTTCACCCCGATGAAGGCTCTGCACACCATCGAGTACGAAAAATGCACGGCGGTGCACGGCGTGCCTACAATGTTCATCGCCATGCTGGAACACCGCGATTTCAAAAAGTACGACACTTCTTCGCTGCGCACCGGCATAATGGCGGGTTCCACCTGCCCTGAAAAGGTTATGCGCCAGGTCGTGGAAGAAATGCACATGACGGAAATCACCAGCGTTTACGGCCAGACGGAGGCTTCGCCGGGCTGCACGCAGACTTTTGCCGACGACCCGCTGGAAAAGAGGGTAACCACGGTGGGTAAACAGTATCCGCACATGGAAGTCAAAATCATGGATCCGGAAACCGGCGAAACGCTGGGACCTAACCAGGACGGCGAGTTCTGCGTGAGGGGCTACAACGTCATGAAAGGTTATTATAATATGCCTGAGGCCACCGCCGAAGCCATCGACAAAGACGGCTGGCTGCACACGGGCGACCTGGCTTCCGTGGACGAAGAAGGATATTACCGCATAACGGGGCGTATCAAGGACATGATTATCCGCGGCGGCGAAAACATCTACCCGAAAGAAATAGAAGAGTTTTTGTACACCAACCCGAAAATTCAGGACGTGCAGGTTGTCGGCGCTCCGAGCGAAGTTTACGGCGAGGAAGTCGCGGCTTTCGTGGTGCTGAAAAAGGACGCCAAGATGACGGAAAAAGAAGTCAAGGAATATGTCGGCGACAACATGGCAAGACACAAAGTGCCGTCGTACGTCATTTTCGTGGACAAACTCCCTATGACGGGCAGCGGCAAAATCCAGAAGTTCAAACTGAGGGAAATGGCGAAAGAATACGTCGAGTCTCTTGGCAAAAAAAGAAAATAAATCACGCGAAAAGCGGGCGGTTCGCCCGCTTTTTTCTTCAAAAACTTGTGCTGGCGGGCGGTTTGCCTTTATAATAACCGTGATGGAAATAAAACTCAGAGACAGCGAAAAACTCGAAGACCTGCAGGCGGGCGGACTGATGATTATTCAGGACAGCTGTGAATACCGTTTCACGTCGGACGCCGTGCTGCTGGCAAACAGCGTGCGCGCGAAAAAGGGCGACCTGGTCATTGACCTGGGCACGGGCAGCGGCATAATAGCCATGCTTGTGGCATATAAGCGCCGTCCCGGCAGAGTCATAGCGGTGGAGTTGCAGGACAGGCTTGCCGACATGGCGGCGCGCAGCGTGAAATACAACGGCATGCAGGACACAATCGAAGTCGTGTGCCGCCCGATGCAGACTTTCGCGGCGGAATATAAGGGCAGAAAGGCCGACGTCGTCGTGTGCAACCCGCCTTATATAAAACAAGGCTGCGGCGAAGCGCAGGAAAAGGAAAGCCTGCGGCTGTGCCGCCACGAGGAGGCCGTCACGCTGGACGAGATATGCCGCGCGGCGGGCAGGCTGCTCAAAAGCGGCGGCAGGTTTTACATTGTGCACAAGGCGCCGAGATGCGCCGATGTCTTTGAATGCATGACAAGGCACTCGATAACGCCGAAAGAAATAACTACGGTGTGCGCCCGTGAGGGCGACGCGCCGTATCTGGTCATTGTGTGCGGCAGAAAAGACGGCGGCGAAGGGCTTTTGTGGCATAAACCAATCGTTGTGTACGACAAAGACGGCAATTTCACGCCGACGATAAAACAACTGTACGGAGAAAAAGATGTGTAAAGTATATTTCGTCGCCACGCCGATCGGCAATCTCGGCGATATAAGTTACAGGGCGGTGGAAACGCTTAAAAACGCTGACCTTTTGCTGTGCGAGGACACCCGCCACAGCAGAATTCTGCTGGACAGATACGGCGTGAACAAGCCGCTCAAATCTTTTCATAAATTCAACGAAAAAAAGACGCTCGACTTTGTGTGCGACACGGTCAGAAGCGGCAAGACCGTGGCCGTCATCTCCGACGCGGGGATGCCGTGCGTGTCAGACCCCGGGTATCTGCTGGTGAGAAGGCTTATAGAAGAAAAAATAGATTACACCGTGCTGCCGGGGGCGTGCGCTTTTGTGACGGCGTTTGTCATGACGGGGTTTGAGGCGCCGTTTACCTTTGCGGGGTTTTTGAAAGAAAAAACCTCGGAGCGGCAGAAGCAGCTCGAATCGCTGCCGTACGGCGGGGTAAACATTTTTTATTCCGCCCCGCACAACGTCAACGCCGACCTCAGGGCGCTGTACGGCTTTTTCGGCGACAGAAAGGTGGCCGTCGTCAAAGAAATTTCCAAACTGCACGAATCGGCGGAGTTTTTCCGTCTGAAAGACGCCGAGGTCGTGACGCCGCGCGGCGAATACGTCATCGTGGTGGACGGCGCGGAAGAGGAAAACGCGCTCAACGCCCTGTCGCCCGAAGAGCATGTCGCTTTTTACGAAAAAGGCGGCATGAGCCGGATGGAGGCCATAAAGCGTACGGCGAAAGACAGGGGCGTGGGCAAAAACGAAATATACAAACTTTTTATAGGCAAATAATTTCGGAAAAACGGCACAGGAACGGCGGAATAAACAAAAACCGGGGTATAATGTAAAAGCGGCGGACGCCGCGAATAAAAAGCCGACGGGTTAAGGTTGCCCGACCTCGAAGCGAAGCGAGGTTGTATGGATTTTAACGCTATCGTCGAGAGCCTCATGGCTCTGGTCAGGCACAGCGGCGGCGCTGTCGTCGTCTATGCCTGCCTTGTGTGCCTTTTGACGGAAATAATCAAAAGGCTGTTTATTCCCAAACTCAAAATCGACCTCAACGGCAAGTTCGACCCGACCATCCTGGTGCCTTTCGCGCTGGGGTGCTGCGCTTCCGTGTTTCACGCCATGGTGGTGATGAAAACGGGGCTTTCGGGCGCTTTTGACAACATCGTCGTCAACGGACTGACAATAGGCGCGACGGCCATGGTGATTTACCGCATGCTGGCGTCTTTGTTCGGTGACAGCGTCAAAAAACTCTGTAAAGACGATTTGTTCAATCTGTTTTACACCGAAATTTTCGTCTATTCCGACGCGAAAACCAAATTGCTGGAAGGTAAAATCACCATGAAGGATTTTATCTCGGAAATCAAACTCGTGTCGGAAAAGGCGGGCGAGATTTATCTTTCGGACCTGCCTGACGACCAGAAAAAGCAGAAACTCGCGGTGCTTATGAGCGGACTGATTGACGACGGCATTATTTATAAGGTCATTGACCCTATACATAATTTGCTGGTCGAGTCTTTCAAGGCCGACGGGACAGAGGAATAAACACGGAATCTTCCGCCGCCCCCGAAAGGGACAAGCGGCGGATTTTTTTGTTTTTGTCGTTGACACGCCGCCCGCCGCATAGCATAATAGTTATATGGACAAATGCCTGTTACATGACGAGGAAGCAAAGCGGACCTGCGTCAAATGCAAAAAGCGCTTTTGCGAAAAGTGCGCCGCGCTGACGGAATACAGCGGTTTGTGCCCCGAGTGCGAAAGGGACAAGCAACGCAGAATTTATGACTACGCTCTCAAAAAAAAGACAATGTATCTCTCAAACGCGCTGGCGTTTTTAATAGGCGCGCTGGCGTTTCTGGCGGCAGGCTTTATCTTTACCGATTTCAAAACGGCGGGCATGGTCGGGCTTTGCGTGCTGGGGGCGCTGTCGCTTGTGTTTTTCGTGCTGTTTGCCGATAAATGCGTGGCGTGCCGCAGGGCGTCGGCGCTGGCGGACGCGATTGACGCCGAAATCAAAAAAAACAAAAACCGCTGTTGAAAGCGCCTTTCGGCGCTTTTTTATTTTGCGGTTCGCCGCCCGGGTTTTACTTTTGGTTTATACGGTGTTATAATATAATCGAACACGGGGGTCAGCGTTATGGCGAAAAGTTACAGAAATATCATAGTTTCGGAAAAACCGTCGTCAGTATGGGGCGCGCAGTGGCGCGGCGGATATTTTTCGGGCAACGGAAAAACGGGCGCCAACGTAAGGGGCGGCGCCGCCCACGAACGGGTGCTGCTTAATTACGCTCCGCTCAGATGCCGCGGGCGCACAAACGTCCTGCCTGACGTGTCCCTCAAAATGAAAGAAATTAAAAAAGCGGCGGACGAAGGCGACATGCTCGCGCTGCAAAACGTATTGCCGGCGGCGCTCGGCGCAAAAAATTTCAGGCCGCGTCCGTCCGAGCCTATGCCCGCCTGCGTGCTGGAAATCGACACCGTTATTGAAAAGGGCGTCAGGGATTACAGACGCTCGCTCGACATGGAGCACGGCGAGGTTTCGGTGTCCTTCGCTGACGGGGCGGCAAAGCACGTCAGAAATCTGTTTGTGTCCTGGGATAAAGACATTATCGTCATGGAAATGAAAAAGGGCGGCAATAAAAACATCGAGGCGGAATTCCGTCTTTGCCTGCCCGATATTCTTCCGACCGCCGTTGCCGCCGGGCCGGACGGGGTTGAGAGCGTGTGCGACAAAAACTTTCTCTGTTTCGCCGCGCGCGGCGACAACGGGCTTGACTTCGGCGCCGTTGTTAAAGTTTCCTGCGTCGGCGGCACGGTAACGTCAAACGGCGGCCGCCTGAAAGTCCGGGGCGCGTCTTCCGTTTTGCTGGTCGCGTCGCTGTTCTGCGACTCACAGCGCGACAGGGAATGGAAAAAAGCCAAAACGGCGCTGGATGAAATAAAAGACGGTTACGACAAACTCAAAAAAGCGCACTCGCAGCTTATTTCGGCGAAAATTTCTTCATCGGAGTTTTTTATCGGTCAGGACGACGACACAACGGCGGAGGAACTCATGCGGGCGGCGTATCACGGCGAAACGCCTCCGCCGCTGATTGCCAAACTGCGGCTTTACGCCAGATATCTGTTTTTAAGCGGCGGCGGAAAAGACCTGTTTTCCGCGGTCGGTCTGTGGAGCGGCGAATACGGCGAAAAGGGCGCTTACGACAATTCCGCCCTCATCAAGGTTTATGACTGGGCGCTCGACGCCTGTCCGCCGGAAACGGTATTGCCTGTTTTCGACTATTTCGACGAAAGGACGGGCGCTTTCAGGGACAACGCCATGCGCCTGTTCGGCAAACACGGCCTGTTTGTTCCTAAATACTGCGCCCCGTCGACGGGACGCCCCGGCTCCGCGTCGCCCGAATGCGTGTACGACATATCTCTGGCGGCAAAAGCGGCAAGGCTTTATTACCGTTTCTATAAGGCGACGGGCGACGAAAAATTCCTGAAAAACAGAGCGCTGCCTTTCATGAAAGGCGCGGCGGTTTTCTATGAGGAGTTTATGACCGCCGACGGCGACGGAAAACTCCACACGCTTTTTTCCTGCGCAGAAAACAACGGGGTTAAAAAAATCAGAACCGACAGACCCGTCGTCGGCGCCGACGCCGTCGGCGATTTGCGGGCGATAAAACTGCTGTTTGAAAATCTCGCCGCCTGCGACGCCGAAAAGGACAAATGGCAAAGCGCGGCTGACAGAGTCGCCGCCGTTTCTCCGAGCGAAGGAGTTATGCGCCCGTATGCCGCAGGCAGATTCAACAACGACAACGCTTACGGGCTGTCGATGTTTTTCGCTCTCGGCGAGTGCGGCGAGTCGGCGGCGGACATCAAAGCTTATTCCGCCACGCTCAAAGAACTGCTGTACGGCGAAAGGGAAACGCAGGATTGTTTTTCCATGGGCGAAATGGCACGGTACGCCGTTATTCTGGGAGAAAAGGACGCCGCAGCCGAATGCGTCAGAAGCGTTGTAAGGGGCGCGCTTAACGAAAATCTCTCGGCGGTGGGCAAAGACTGGCGCGGCATGGGATACATTGCGGACGGCGCCGCCGCCGTCGACCTGTACGGCAACGCCGCATTGGCCGGCGCGCTGGAAGAAACCGTCATGAGCGTCAGGGGAAACAGGGTCAGCCTTCTGCCGTGCGACCTTTGTCCCGACGCCGACAAGGAAATCAAAAATCTGCGCAGGGGCGAATTCAGCCTTTGGCTTTCCTATTCGGCGAAAAACCAGACGCTCAAAGCCACGGTAAGGCGTGTTACGGAAGGCGCGGCGGAGATTGTTCTGCCCGCCGGCGTAAAAAAGAACGTCAGGACAAACCGCGGCGTTTACGACCAGAACGGCAGGGTTAACGTTACTCTGCGTAAGGGCGAGTACTGCGAGATAAACTGCAAATACGCGCCGCCGTCCAGATGACGGCGGCGCAACATTTTGTTTCCGCCCGCCGCGGCGACACCAAGCGGTTGTTTGCGGCGGCGAAAAATAAATAAGCAATGTAACACAAACGTTTGACATAAAACCGCGTTGAGCATAAAATTAAGATGTATTTACAGCGGAAAACCGCTTTGAAAAACGAGAGGTTGTTATGTATAAAGTCGCTGTCGTAATGGGTAGCAAATCTGATTTCGAGGCTGTCAAACCGGCGCTCAAAGCGCTGAAAAAGTTCGGCGTGCCTTTTTTTGTTCGGGTGCTTTCGGCTCACCGCACTCCCGATGAGGTTCACGCGCTTGTGGACGGCGCCGAAAAGGACAACATCGGCGTGTTTATCGCCGCGGCGGGCAAAGCGGCGCACCTTGCCGGCGTGATAGCGGGGCTTACCACGCTGCCGGTAATCGGCATTCCGATGAAATCGTCCACAATGGACGGGCTTGACAGTCTGCTTTCCGTCGTGCAGATGCCTTCGGGCGTGCCTGTGGCGACGGTGGCGATAGGCGGCAGCGAAAACGCGGGGATACTCGCGGCGCAGATACTGGCTCTCGGCGACGCTTCTCTCGCGGCTAAACTCAAAGAATATAAAAAGGAAATGCGGGCAAAAGTTCTGGGTGACGATTGCGACGTGCAGAAGGAGATTGAAAGCATATGAAAAAGACCGAAATGATGTATGAAGGCAAAGCCAAAAAAGTTTGGGCGACCGACGACCCCGATTGCGTTATCGTGGAGTATAAGGACGACGCCACGGCGTTCAACGGCCTTAAAAAGGGCACCATCGCCGGCAAGGGCGTGGTAAACAACAAGGTTTCCAACAGACTTTTCAAATATCTGGAAGAAAACGGCGTCGCGACGCACTATGTCGAAGAACTTTCCGACAGGGAAACCGTTGTGAGAAAGGTGGAAATAGTGCCTATCGAGGTTATTGTGAGAAACATCGCCGCGGGCAGCCTTTCCAAAAGACTGGGCATTCCGGAGGGCACGAAACTCAAATCCACCGTGCTGGAATACTGTTATAAAGACGACGCTCTCGGCGACCCGATGATTAACGAATATCACGCTTACGCCATGGGCATCTGCACCGCCAAAGAACTTGAAAACATCGCTTACGAAGCTTTCAAAATAAACAAACTGCTGACAGACCTGCTCGCCGATATCGGCATAGAACTCATCGACTTCAAACTCGAATTCGGCAGATATCACGGCAGAATTATTCTCGCGGACGAAATTTCGCCTGACACCTGCCGTTTCTGGGACAGCAAAACGGGTGAGAAACTCGACAAAGACAGGTTCAGGAGAGACCTCGGTCACGTCGAGGAAGCGTATCAGGAAGTTCTCAAAAGACTGTTGGGAGAATAAGAATGGCTTTTCAGAGAGACGTAAAACCATTTCAGGATTCCATGCACGAAGAGTGTGGGGTATTCGGTATTTATTCGGCGGAAAAGAGAGACCTTTCCCGCAGCGTATATTACGGACTTTACGCCCTGCAGCACAGGGGGCAGGAAGCCTGCGGCATTGCGCTCAGCAGCGACAACAAAATTCTGTTCCACAAAGGGCTGGGTCTTGTGTCGGAAGTGTTTACCGAAGAAGCGCTGGACAAACTGCCCGAGGCGGATATCGCCATGGGGCACGTCAGATATTCCACGACGGGCTCAGACACGGCAAACAACGTCCAGCCGCTGGTGTTTAACGGCAAGCGGGGCAAATTCGCGATAGCGCACAACGGCAACATCACCAACGCGAAAAAACTGCGCGACGCGATGCTCGCCGAAAATATTTTGTTCCAGACTTCGCTGGACACCGAAATAGTCGGCACGCTTATCAACAAATATTCCGACGGCGGTTATGTGGAAGGCATACGCAAAGCGGCGGAACTGCTGGACGGCAGTTTCTCCATGCTTATAATGACCAGAACCAAACTCATCGCCCTGCGCGACAGAAACGGTATAAGACCGATGGTGCTTGGCAAAATCGGTCTTGACGACTATGTCGTCGCGAGCGAAACAACCGCTCTCGACGCCGTGGGCGCGACTTATGTGCGCGACATTGAGGCCGGCGAAATGCTGGTCATCAGTTCCAAAGGGCTGCAATCCACAAAATGGGCGAACGAGAAAAAGCGTTTCTGCATTTTCGAATATGTTTATTTCGCGCGGCCTGACAGCGTGCTGGAAGGCAAGAGCGTGTATCAGGCGAGAAAAGAAAGCGGAAGGCAGCTCGCCATCAATTTTCCGGTGGAAGCCGACATCGTGTCCGGCGTGCCTGATTCCGCAAACGTGGCGGCAAGGGGCTTCGCCGAGGCAAGCGGCATTCCTTTTATCGAGGCGCTTGCCAAAAACGGGTATGTCGGAAGGACGTTTATCAAGCCTAAACAGGGCATGAGGGAGTCTGCCGTCAAAATCAAACTCAACGCAATCAAAGCCAACGTCGACGGAAAGAGAGTCGTGCTTGTAGACGACTCAATCGTGCGCGGCACCACCAGCAAACAGATAGTGCAGATGCTGAGGGACGCCGGAGCCAAAGAAGTGCACCTGCGCATAGCGTCGCCGGCGGTTAAGCATCCGTGTTTTCTGGGCGTCGACATGCAGACTTATTCGCAGCTCATAGGCGCGTACCGCACAACGGACGAAATCTGCGAGAAAATCGGGGCGGACAGCCTGGCCTATCTGACAATCGATATGCTGGAAAATGCCTGCAGAAGCGATTTGCCGTCGCCGTGCGGTTTCTGTACGGGCTGCTTTACGGGCGAGTATCCCGTGAAGATGGATATCAAAGAACTCGACAAGCAAATTTTCGACGACTGACATCGCGGGCGGCGATTGCCGCCCGTGTTTTTTGACAAAGGCGGTTTTCCGCGGGAGAAACGATTATGAAGAACATAGCCGTTCTGGTGTCGGGCGGCGGCACGAATCTGCAAGCCGTAATAGACAACACCTTAAACGGATATATAAACGGCAGGGTTTGCGTCGTCATTTCCAACAAAGAGGGCGTGTACGCGCTGGAAAGGGCGAAAAAATACGGCATACCGGCCGTTGTGGTGAAGAGAGAGGATTTCGGCAGCGAAGAGGCTTTCAACGACAAAATTCTGGAAGTGCTGCTGCGCTATGACACCGACGTCATCGCGCTGTGCGGCTATCTGCGCATTTTGTCGGAAAAAATAGTAAAGCGCTTCGACAAAAAAATCGTCAACGTGCATCCGTCGCTGATACCTAAATACTGCGGTATGGGCTATTACGGGCTGAAGGTGCACCAGGCGGTTATCGCCGCGGGCGAAAAGGAGACGGGCGCCACCGTGCATTACGTCGACGAACATGCCGACACGGGCGAAATCATCTTTCAGGAAAAGTGCCCTGTCGACAAGGGTATGACGGCGGAAGAACTGCAAAAGCGGGTGCTGGAAATCGAGCACAGACTTATGCCCGCCGCCGTGAAAATGTTGTGTGAAAAGGAGTAAACGCTTATGAAAAAGAGAGCACTTATCAGTGTGTCAGACAAGAGCGGCGTGGTGGATTTCGCCAAAGAACTGGTCGGTCTCGGGTTTGAAATAATATCAACGGGCGGCACGAAAGCCGCACTGGAAAAAGCCGGCGTCAAAACCATTTCGATTTCCGACATAACGGGTTTTCCGGAGTGTCTCGACGGCAGGGTAAAGACGTTGCATCCGGCCGTGCACGCGGGATTGCTCGCCATGAGGAGCAACGCCGAGCACATGGCGCAACTTGAAAAACTCGGCATAAACACCATCGACATCGTCGCCGTCAATTTGTATCCTTTTAAGGAGACTATTTCGAAAGACGGGGTGGATTTCGCCGAAGCCATCGAAAACATCGACATCGGCGGACCTACCATGATAAGAGCCGCGGCAAAGAACTATCAGGACGTGGCGGTTATCGTCAACCCGGAAGACTACGAAACGGTTGTGAACGAACTCAAAGCCAACGGCGAAGTTTCGCTCGCGACGAAAAAACTGCTTTCGTACAAAGTGTTTGAGCATACCAGCGTTTACGACACGCTTATCGCCACATACCTGCGCGGACAACTTGGCATAGAGTATCCGCAGAAGATTTCTTTCGCCTTTGAAAAAGTGCAGGATATGCGCTACGGCGAAAACCCGCACCAGTCCGCGGCGTTTTACCGCAACGCGCTGCCTAACACGGCGTGCATAGCCGAAGCCAAACAGCTGAACGGCAAAGAACTCAGCTTCAACAACATAAACGACACGAACGGCGCCATAGAACTTTTGAGAGAGTTCAAAAAACCGTGCGCCGTGGCCGTAAAACACACCAATCCGTGCGGCGTCGCCGAGGGCGAAACCCTGCTTGACGCGTATAAAAAGGCGTACGCCTGCGACCCTGTGTCCATTTTCGGCGGGATTGTGGCTTTCAACGGTGTGGTGGACGAAGAACTCGCCGCCGAACTCGTAAAAATATTCCTCGAAGTGGTGGTGGCGAAAGGCTATACAGACAAGGCGCTTGAAGTGCTTAAAAGCAAAGCCAACCTGCGCGTGCTTGTGATAGACGACATCGACTGCCCTAGAAAATACGCCGAGCCCGACCTCAAACGCGTGGCGGGCGGGCTGTTGGTTCAGCAGAAAGACACCGTTCTGTTTGACGAAACGAAACGCGTTACCAAAAGCGACGTAACGGAGAGTCAGAAAGCCGACCTCGAATTCGCCTACAAAGTGGTCAAGCACTGCAAATCAAACGCCATCGTCGTGGCGAAAGACGGCGCCACGCTGGGCATAGGCGTGGGGCAGACCAGCAGAGTCTGGGCGATGCAGCAGGCTATCGAGCACGCCGGCGACAGGGTCAAAGGCGCGGTGGTCGCCTCTGACGCTTTCTTCCCGTTCAGGGACTGCGTCGACCTGTGCGCTTCGGCGGGTATAAGCGGCATTATACAGCCGGGCGGCAGCATAAGAGACAATGACAGCATCGACGCCTGCGACGAAAACGGCATAGCCATGCTTTTCTGCGGAAACAGGCATTTCAAACACTGATTCAGGCGGCGGGGCGGTTGTTTTGCGCCTCGCCGTTTTTTTCGCTTCCGCTATTGAAAACAAAGCGGTTTGCTGTTATTATATTATTGTAAATTTCGACACATGGGGGATTTTATGGAAGTTCTGGTTGTCGGCGGCGGCGGTCGCGAACACGCGATTTGCTACGCTCTGAAAAAAAACAAAGACATCACGAAAATCTATTGCGCGCCCGGCAACGGCGGCATAAGCGACATTGCCGAATGTCTGCCCGACATCAAGGCGACCGACCTGGACGGGATACTTGAATTTGTCAAGGCTCATCCTGGCATTGCCATGACGGTTGTCGCGCCGGACGACCCGCTGGCGCTGGGGCTTGTCGACCTGCTCAACGAAAACGGCTTCAGGGCGTTCGGCCCGACAAAAGACGCCGCGCAGATTGAGGCCAGCAAGGTGTTTTCCAAAAACCTGATGAAAAAATACGGCATACCTACCGCTGATTATCAGGTGTTTGACGACGCCAGGTCCGCCAAAGAATATCTCAAAACCGCGGAGTATCCTATCGTCGTCAAAGCCGACGGTCTGGCGCTGGGCAAGGGCGTTATTATCTGCAAAGACAAAAAAGAAGCGACGAAAGCCGTAAACGAAATCATGCTGGACCATAAATTCGGCAAGAGCGGCAACCAGATTGTCATTGAGGAATTCCTGACAGGGTACGAAGTGTCTGTTCTGGCTTTTTGTGACGGAAAGACGATTCTGCCTATGGTGACCAGCCAGGACCACAAGCGCGCGCTGGACAACGACCAAGGACTCAACACCGGCGGCATGGGAGCTTTTTCGCCTTCGCAGCGTTTCGGTGAAACCGAAATGAAAAAGGCGTATAACGACATTTTCCTGCCTACGCTTGGCGCTCTTTGCAGCGAGGGCATAACCTTCAAAGGCGTGCTGTACTTCGGGCTTATGGTGTCCGACAAGGGCGTCAAAGTGCTGGAATACAACGCGCGTTTCGGCGACCCCGAAACGCAGGCGGTGCTTGTGCGTCTGGAAAACGACCTGTATGACATTTTCAACAAAGTCATCGACCAGAAACTGTCGCAGGTCAAACTCAAATGGAAAGACCGCACCAGTATATGCGTCATCATCGCCAGCGGCGGATATCCCGAAGCCTATGAAAAGGGATACGAAATCGAGTTCGGCGACATTGACGACGACTGCGTCGTGTTCCATTCCGGCACGGTCAAAAAGGACGGAAAATATTATACCAACGGCGGCAGGGTGCTGGGCGTGACGTGCATGGGCAAAAACCTTGCCGAGGCGCGCGAAAAGGCTTACGCCAACGTCAAAAAGATTTCTTTCAAAGACATGCATTACCGCACTGACATAGGCGTCAAATAACGGAGAACGGTATGATACATCGCATTTACGTAGAGAAAAAAGAAGGTTTCGACGTCGCCAGGAGAAAAACTCTTTCCGACGTGCGCAACGTGCTGGGCATCGATGCCGGCAATATGAGATATCTCTTGAGATACGACGTCGAGGGGCTGTCCGACGAGGATTTTCAAAAGTCGGTGAGCGTGGTGTTTTCCGAGCCGCCTGTCGACAGGGTGTTCGACAGCGTGGATTTCAGCGGAAAAACCGTAATCATTACCGAATATCTCCCCGGTCAGTTTGACCAGAGAGCCGACAGCGCGGCGCAGTGCGCGCAGCTTCTGACACTTAAAGACAAACCGCTTGTCAAGACGGCGAACGTCTATATTTTTGACAGTCTTTCCGCCGCCGACAAGGAAAGGATAGAGAAGTTTCTCATAAACCCGGTAGAGATGAGGGAGGCCTCGCCGGATTTGCCCGCCACGCTGAAAGACGAAATTCAGCCCGTCAGGCAGGAAGAAAAGGTACGCGGGTTTATGGACTTCGGCAAAGAACAAATCGAAAAGTATCACGCCGCCAACGGTTTCGCGATGACGGTCGCCGATTTGGAGTTTGTAAGGGATTATTTCAAAAAATCGGGCAGAGACCCGTATTTTACCGAACTTAAAGTTATTGACACATACTGGTCGGACCATTGCCGTCACACCACTTTCGCGACGGAACTGACCGACGTCAAAATCATATCCGACAACCCGCGTGTGGGCGAGGCGTTTGAGGATTATAAAAAGATATACGAGGAAGTTTCCGCCCCGCGCGGCAAGCATATGTGCATGATGGACCTTGCCACTTGCCTGGTCAGGTTTATGAAAAAGCACGGCATGCTGAAAAATCTCGACGAATCGGAAGAGATTAACGCCTGCTCGGTGAAAGTCAGCGTTAAAGAAAACGGCGTTCCGCAGAATTATCTTTTGATGTTCAAAAACGAAACGCACAACCACCCTACGGAAATCGAGCCGTTCGGCGGCGCGGCGACGTGTCTCGGCGGGGCGATAAGAGACCCGCTCAGCGGCAGGACGTATGTTTATCACGCCATGCGCATTACCGGCGCGGCGGATATCACACAGCCGGTGGACAAGACTCTTAAAGGCAAACTGCCGCAAAGGGTGATTTCCAAAACCGCCACGGCGGGCTTTTCGTCTTACGGCAACCAGATAGGACTTGCCACGGGTTTCGTGCAGGAAGTTTATCACCCGAATTATGTGGCTAAACGCCTGGAAACCGGCTTTGTGGTGGCGCAGAACAGAGAAGAAAACGTCGTCAGGAGCAGACCTCAAAAAGGCGACGTCGTAATTTTGCTGGGCGGCGCCACGGGCAGGGACGGCTGCGGCGGCGCCACGGGTTCGTCAAAGTCGCACAACCTTAAATCGGTGGAAACCTGCGGCGCGGAAGTGCAGAAGGGCAACGCCACGACGGAAAGAAAAATACAAAGGCTGTTCAAGAATCCCGAAGTCTCGAAACTCATCAAAAAGTGCAATGACTTCGGCGCGGGCGGCGTGAGCGTCGCCATAGGCGAACTTGCCGACAGTATCGATATATATCTTGAAAAAGTACCTAAAAAATATGAGGGACTCAGCGGCACGGAACTTGCCATAAGCGAAAGCCAGGAGCGTATGGCGGTTGTTATAGACAGGGCGAATCTCGACAGATTCGTGAGTCTGTGCGGTGAGGAAAACCTCGCCGCCACAAACGTGGCGGAAATCACCGACACGGGCAGACTCCGTATGTTTTTTAAGGGAGAAGCCATTGTCGACATAGAGAGAAGTTTTCTCGACACAAACGGCGTCAAACAGAAAAACGACGTCGTCATAAAGGAAAACAGGTGTTCTTTCTTCGATACGCTTGACGACGCCGTCGTCAAAGCGCTGGAAAAGGACGACTATAAAGCGGCTCTCGCGGCGGAACTCGGCCGTCTCAACGTTTGTTCGCAAAAGGGTATGGTGGAAACTTTCGACTCCACGATAGGCGCCAGAAGCGTGCTGCTGCCTTACGGCGGAACAACGCAGGAAACGCCTTCAATCGTCATGGCGGCGAAACTCGGCGAAGACACCAGCGACACCGCCAGTGTCGCGGCGTTCGGATTTAATCCACACCTTACCGAAAACAGTCCGTTTGTGGGCAGTATGTACGCCGTGCTGACAAGCGTCAGCAAACTGGCGGCAGCGGGCGTAAACAGAAAAGACATATATCTCAGCCTGCAGGAGTTTTTCAAACGGCTGGGCGGCGACCCCGAGCGTTTCGGTCAGCCGGTGTCGGCTCTTCTGGGCGCTTTCGAGGCGCAGAAGGGGCTGGGCATAGCGGCAATCGGCGGCAAGGACTCCATGAGCGGGACTTTCGAAAACATCGACGTGCCGCCTACGCTGATTTCCTTTGCCATAGGCACAGCCAAGTGCGCCGATATAACCGACAACGTGCTGCGCGGCAGCGGACGCAGACTTTATCTTCTGCCTGTGCGCCACGACGAATATTATACGCCTGACTGGAAATACGTTCTCGCGCTGTATGATAAAGTCAACGAAAATATCCTGAGCGGCAATGTGAAATACGCCACCGTCACGGAAGACGGCGGGGCGTACGCCGCCGTTACCAAGAGCGTGTTCGGCAACGGCGTGGGCGTGGATTTCGTGAAAAATGCCGATTTCTTCCGCCCGATGTACGGCGACATCATTGTGGACGCCGCCGACGAAAGTCTGCTTGACGGCATAGACAAAATTCTTCTGGGCGTGACCAACTCCGACGGCAAAGTGCGCGTGGGCGGCGAGGAAATCGCCGCGGGCGATTTGCTTGCGGCGTACAAGGGCAGGCTTGAAGAAGTATATCCGACGACGGCGCCTGCCGCCGGCAAAGCGGAAAACCTCTCTTATAGCGCCGGAAGCAGGGCAAGCGCCGCGCACATCGCTAAACCGAGAGTGTTTATACCGGTGTTCCCGGGCAACAACTGCGAATACGACACGGCAAGGCAGTTTGAAATAGCGGGCGGCGTGACAAGCAGTTTCGTGCTTAAAAACCTTACGTCGAAAGACATTAACGACAGCGTCAAGGTCATTGCGCGGGCGATAGACGACTGCCAGATACTTGCCATTCCGGGCGGCTTTTCCGGCGCTGACGAACCTGACGGTTCGGGCAAGTTTATCGCCACGGTGTTTTCCAACCCGTATATTAAAGAGAGCATCGAAAACCTTCTGAACAAGCGCGACGGGCTTATCCTGGGCATATGCAACGGTTTTCAGGCGCTCATCAAACTCGGTCTGGTGCCTAACGGCTCCATTTCTCCGCTCAAAGAAGACTCGCCTACGCTGACTTTCAACAATATAGGCAGACATATCTCAAAAGTGGCGAAAATCAGGGTGGCGAGCAACCTGTCGCCGTGGTTTTCCAACGTCAAAGTGGGCGAAGTGTACGACGTGGCTATTTCGCACGGGGAAGGCAGGTTTGTGTGCGATGAAAAGTGGCTTGACAGACTCGTCAAAAACGGACAGATTGCCACACAGTACGTCGACTTTGACGGCAACGCCACCATGGAAAGCCCTTATAACCCGAACGGTTCGGTATATTCGGTGGAGGGCATAACGTCGGCGGACGGCAGAGTGCTCGGCAAAATGGGGCACAGCGAACGTATCGGCGATAACCTTTACAAAAACGTGGACGGAAACTACGACATGCGGCTGTTTGCCGCCGGCGTGGATTACTTCCGCAAGTGAGGGGTGAGCAATGAAATGTATTTTTTGCGGCTGCGACGACCTGAAAGTCATAGATTCGCGCCCGGTGGACGAACTTAACGCCATCCGGCGCAGGAGAGAGTGCAACTCGTGCGGCAAGAGATTCACCACATATGAAACGGTGGAAACAACGCCGATACTCGTCGTTAAAGCGGACGGCAGCAGACAGCAGTTTGACGTAAACAAAATCAAAAACGGCATAATCAAATCGTGCGAAAAGCGTCCCGTCACCATGCATGACATAGACGAAATGGTGGCAAAGATAGAAAAGAAGATTTACAACTCGCTCGAGCAGGAAATTTCTTCAAAAAAAATCGGCGAAATGGTCATGAACGGGCTTAAAGAACTTGACGACGTGGCGTACATAAGGTTCGCTTCGGTTTACCGCCAGTTCAAGGACAGCAACAGTTTTCTGGAAGAACTCAAAAAAATGCTGGATAAAAAATAAAAAGAGCGCAAAGGGCGCTCTTTTTTTTGCCGCGGCGAAAGGGGAATAAAAAAAACCCGGCGTTACGCCGGGTTTTTGATTCAGGATTATTCCGCGTCTTCGGCTTTGGCTTTTTTGGAAGCCTTCTTTTTAGGAGCCGTTTCCGCTTCAGGAGCGGCGACTTCGGTTTTGGCTTTTGCCGGTTTCTTTTCTTTAGCCGCTTTCTTCGCCGCTTTAGGGTCTTTCTTGGCGAGTTTTTCGGCGTCTCTCTTTGCTTTGTCTTCTTTCCAAGCCGCGATGGCAGCCGCTTTTTCCTCGGCTTTTCTCTGCGCGGCGGCTTTCTGCTCGGCCTGTTTCAAAGTCTTGGCGTCGGCTTTAACCACGATGACGCCCGATTTCAGCTGGTGCAGAGCCCTGGCAATCTGAGACTTTTTACGGTTTGCGTTGTTTTTGTGAATAACTTTTTTGGAAGCGGCGTTATCGATTTTGCTTGCCGCCTCGGACATGAGTTTTTCGGCAAGTTCAACGTTGTTTTCCGCTATCGCGGCGTTGAATTTTTTGATTGCCGTGTGCATCTGAGAGGCAACCATTTTATTCTGCAACTTTTTCGCCGAAGAAACACTTACTCTTTTTTCCGCTGATTTAATGTTAGGCATTTCAAAACTCCCTTAAAATTTTTGCTGAATGTTCATTTTACCAAGGCATTTTATCACAGATTTTTATTTTTAGCAACATTATTTCATTATTTATCGCAAAAAATCGCGGCGCTTACGGCATGCGGAGCCGCCGCCGACATATTCGCGCCCCGCGGCGGCATACAAATGAAAAAGAATATAAAACCCGAGGAGTATATATGTCAAAACAGATAGCCGTTTTCGACAGCGGCGTCGGGGGAATCTCGACGCTCAAAGAAATGGAAAAACTCATGCCGGCTGAGGATTTCGTCTACTACGCCGACAATCTCAACGCGCCTTACGGCGTCAGAAGCCACGATGAAATCAGATTGCTGGCGCTGAGAAGCATGGACAAAATCGCGGCGGCGAACCCGAAAGCCATTGTCGTGGCGTGCAACACGGTGACGGAGGTGTGCATCGGCGACATCAGGCGGGCGTATCCCGACGTGCCCGTGTTCGGGCTGCAGCCGGCGGTGAAGCCCGCCCCGAAAAGGACGCTGGTGCTTGTGACGGAAGCCACGGCGTCGAGCGCGGCGTTCAGGGAGTTTGTCGCTCGCCATGACGGCGCGTATGTCTTTCCGCTGGCGGAGGCGGCGGGTATGATAGAAAGGGGCGAGTCCGACGGAAAACTGACGGAATACCTGGCGGAGAGGTTTTCGGGGATAAACAAGGCGGAGTTTTCGTCGGCGGTTCTGGGCTGCACGCACTATGTGCTGAAAAAGCGGTGTTTCGCGGCGGCGCTGGGTCTGCCGCTTTACGACGGAAACGCCGGACTGGCTAAGCACGTCGCCGGGGCGCTCGCGGTCAAAAATCTGCTGGCGCGCGGACGGCAGAAGGGCGGCGTGCGGATAAATCTGTCCGACTGCTCGACGTCGGAGTTCGCCAAATACGCCGCTTTTTGCGGCGGATGCGCCCCGTGAGACGGTAAAAAATTTCCAAATTGGTATTGAAATGACGCCGTGATTGTGTTATAGTAAATCCGTTAGGCGGCGTTGCTCCGTAGTAAGAAAGATAAGCGCGTCAACAGCGTTTAATATACAAGCGCGGCAGTCTAAAAATCAATACACGAGGTGCGTATATGGCGGATTTTTCAGCAAAAAACATCAGAAACGTGGCCCTCATAGGCCACGGAGGCGAAGGTAAAACCACTTTGGCGGAAGCCATACTTTTCAACGCCAAGGCGATTGACAGACAGGGGACCACCCAGGACGGCAACACCGTGATGGATTTCGACTCGGAAGAAATCGCCAAAAAAATTTCCATCAGCATGGCGCTCGCCAACTGCTATTACGAGTGTGAATTCGGCTCCGCGAAATTCAACATTCTCGACACGCCGGGATTTTTCGATTTCGAAGGCGAAATGAGACTTGCTCTCAGCGCGGCGGACGGCGCCGTCGTTGTGTCGGGGCTGGGCGGCTCGGTTTCGGTGGGCACCGAAAAAGCGCTGGACTACTGCATCAAAAACAACATTCCCGCTATTTTGTTTCTTAACGGCACGGATAAGGAAAACGCCGATTATATCGGCACCATGCATGCCCTCAAAGAAAAATATACCACGAAAATCGCGCCTATGCAGATACCTATCATGCAGAACGAAAAAATGATAGGTTATGTCAACGTGCTTAACGGCAAGGCGTTTATGTTCGGCGACACCACCACTCAGGTGCCGATTCCCGACGAATATAAAGACGAATACGACGAACTCAAACTGAAACTTGTGGAGTCGGCGGCGGAAAGCGACGAGGAAATGATGGAAAAATACTTTGCCGGCGAAACTTTCACCACAGAAGAAATAATATACGGCGTCAAAAAGGGCGTTTTGCAGGGCAGCTGTATCCCTGTAATCGCGGGTTCGGCCGTGTGCAACAAGGGCGTTTACAACCTGATGAACGAAATGGTCAGCCTGCTGCCTAGCCCGGCGGACGCGAAACCCGCCGTCGCTTTCGACAAAAACGGCGACGCGGTGGAAATCGCCTGCGACGAAAAGGCTCCCGCCGCCGTCAAAATTTTCAAGACCATAGCCGACCCGTTTGTCGGAAGGCTGTCGCTTTTCAAAGTGCTGGCCGGCTGCGTAAAAACGGGCATGACGCTCAGAAACGTAAATAAAGATTCCGACGAAAAAATCAGCGCGCTGTATTTCGTCAAAGGCAAAAAACAGGACGCCGTCGATTCCGCCTGCGCGGGCGACATAGGCGCCATAGCGAAATTGCAGAACACTTCCACGGGCGACACGCTGTGCGACGCTTCGCGGCTTGTCACCGTGCCTCAGGTTGAACTGCCTAAACCGGTGCTCACCATGGCGGTGTACGCCGCCAAAAAGGGCGACGAGGACAAGGTTTTCAGCGGGCTGTACCGCCTGCAGGACGAGGATGTGTCTTTCACCGTGACCAAAAACGCCGAAACGGGCGAAATGCTTGTCAACGGCGTGGGCGAAACCCAGCTTGAACTCATCTGCAAAAAACTCAAAAACAAATTCGGCGTGGAAGCCGTGCTCAAAGAGCCGCGCATAGCGTACAGGGAAACCATCAAAAAAGCGGTGGACGCCGAAGGCAAGCATAAAAAACAATCGGGCGGCGCCGGGCAGTACGGTCACTGCAAAATCAAATTCAGCCCGTATCCGGAAGGAGACTTTCTGTTTGTGGACAGCGTCGTGGGCGGCGCCGTGCCGAGACAGTTTATACCTGCCGTGGAAAAGGGTCTTGTGGAAGCCATGCAGCACGGCGTGCTGGCGGGATATCCTGCCGTAAACATCAGGGCGGAACTGTACGACGGCAGTTATCACGAAGTCGACTCCAAGGAAATAGCCTTCAAAATCGCCGCTTCGCTGGCGTACAAGGACGGCTGCTCGAAAGCCAACCCGACTATTCTCGAACCTATTTACGCCTTGAAAATAAGCGTGCCTGACGCCTTTATGGGCGACATTCTGGGCGACATGAACAAGCGCCGCGGCAGAATACTTGGCGTTGAAAACGTGGACGGCAGACAGATTATAAGCGCGGAAGCGCCGCTCAGCGAAATCATGAAGTACGCCACCGACCTCAGAAGCATGACTCAGGGCAGGGGCAGTTACGAACTTGAATTCGTGAGATACGAGGAAGTGCCTCCGCAACAGATTCCCAAGATAATCGAAGACGCCAAAAAATGGGAAAATAAAGACTGACGATATAAAAAAGACGCCTTTTACGGCGTCTTTTTTTGTTTTTATTTTCGCCGTTGCCTTGACGGCTTGCAATGATGTGATTATAATGTTAGAAATAAGAGGTGTGTATTTGAAGAACTTACTGGCAGCGCAAGAATTTTTCAAAGACGACAGATTTCAGAAACTGGTGGGGGTAAACATCGAGGAAGTCGGCGACGGATACGCCGTCTGCGGCGTCAATCTCGACGAAAACCACTTCAACGCCGACGGTATCGTCCAGGGCGGGGTTATTTATACACTCGCCGATTCGGCGTTCGCGGTTGCCGCCAACAGCGGAGAATTTTTCACCGTCACGCTGTCGAGTTCCGTGCAATACCTCCAAAAGACGACGGGCAGATATATCAGGGCGAAAGCCGTCCGTGTGGGTGAGTCCAAAAAAGTTTGTTTTTACCGTGTGGACGTCACCGACGAAGAAGGACGTCTCGTGGCTGTCGCCGACATGACGGGATATACCAGGGCAAGGTAAATCCTGTCTTTTTTGCGCGGAGTCGAAACTTGTATCGTAAAATTTTTAGGATAGGGGTTTGTTATGCAAGAAAACGTAATGCAAAATCCGACGGAACTGAAAAATCAGCAGCCGGACGTCCTTAAAAAGTCCAAAAAAGAAAAGAAGCCTGTGCCGAAGGGCAAAAAGATAAGTCTTTATCTCATGCTGCTCTGCATGGCGCTTTCTGTTCTAGTGTGGGCTTTGGACAGGTTTGTTATCAACGCCGGGGCTACACATCCGTCAATCGGTGAAGTCGTCGGTGAAGAGGTCTTCCCCGCCACGGTATTCACAATCGGCGGTATCGCCATTACCGAAACGGCGATAAGCGCTTACATCACCGTGGGCGCGCTCATTATTTTCGCCTTGATTTTCCGTTTTGTAATCTTCCCTAGATTCAAAACGGTGCCGACCGGTTTCCAGGCGTTTATCGAGTGGATAGTCACCTGCTTCGACAACATGGCTAAGGAAAACGTGCACGGCTACGCGCCTACGCTGGGGCCTTACGCTTTCGCGACGGCGGCGTTCATCTGTATAGGCACGCTCACCGAAACGCTGGGCATACGCCCGCCGAACACCGACATCAACGTGTGTATCGCGCTGGCGCTCATGACTTTCGTGACGATACACCTGTACGGCGTAAAGAAGAAAAAGGCGAGATATCTCGGCAAGTATAAGATAGGCATCACGGTCATCACCGACGTGGCGGTGCCGGTATCGATGACTTTTCGTATGTACGGCAGTATTCTCAGCGGTTTCCTTATGATGTCGCTGATCACGCACGTTTTGGCTCCGCTTACGCCTGTGCTGCCGTCCTTCTGTTACATACTGTTTACGCTGTTCCACGCGCTGATTCAGTCGTACGTGTTCGGCGTGCTGTCGCTGTCTTTCGTGGCGGAAGCGATTGAATAGTCTTTAGCCGACGGGCGCTACGTCCGAGGCAAAAATAAAAAACAAAGAAAACATCACTTTTTACTTTTCGGAGGGAAAAAATGGAAGTAGTTTTGATGGCAATCAACCAATTGCTGCTTATCGATGGTATGACCGCAATCGCGGCGGCTATCCCGCTGCTGGCAGGTATCGGCGCCGGTCTCGGTATGGGTATCGCGGTCGGCAAGAGCGTGGAAGGCATCGCCAGACAGCCTGAGGCGGAAGGCAAAATCCGTTCGACGCTTATGATAGGTCTGGCGTTTATCGAAACGACGGTTATTTACGGTTTGTTCATCAGCATATTGCTCTTGTTTGTCGTGTAATCAACCAAGACAAACCGTTATTTTTTGAAAAGAGGTTTTTACAATGCTGGGATTAAACTTATTCGATATTATTCAGCACATTCTGCTGCTGTTGATATTGGTGTTCTTCATGAAATACCTGATGTACAATCCGGTCGTCAAGTTTATCAACAAACGCAAAGAGACGGTTGAACAGACGGTAAAAGAAAACGAGCGGCTCAGCGCGGAAGTCAAAGAAATCAAAGAAAATTCCGACAAAATCGTGGAAGAAGCCCGCAAAAAGGCTGAAACCATCAGTTTCGAGGCTACAAAAGAAGCCGAAGCCAGGAGCAAGGAAATTCTTGCCGAAGCCAAGAAAAAGTCGGACGACATGATAGAGCGCTCCAAAAAAGAAATCGAAAACCAGAAGGCAAAACTTCAGGCCGAAGTCAAAGAGGAAGTCGGCAGTCTTGCCATCGACATCGCGTCGAAAGTGCTGGAAAGGGAAGTTTCCGCCGCCGACAACAAGAAGGTTATCGACGAATGCTTGAAAGGTTGGGATAATAACTGATGAAAACTCTTCGCGTTTTGTCAAGCAAGCCGCTTTCCGACGAAAGCAGGCAGAAAATCGAAAATTTGTTTAAGAAAAAGTTGGGAGAAGAAGCCGGATTTGCCTATGAAGTGGATTCTTCGCTTCTCGGCGGCATTAAAGTCATAGACGGCAGCGTCGTTTACGACGGTTCGCTGGCGGGCAAACTCGAACAACTCAAACAATCTTTGAAATAAGGTTTTTTATGGCGCAATTAGACATCAAAAACATAGCCGGCCTTCTTAAAAAGCAGGTCGAAGAGGCTAAACTTACAAATGAAATCGCCGACGTGGGCGAGGTTATATACTCGGGCGACGGCATCATAAAAGTCAGCGGTCTCGGCAAGGCAAAATATTTCGAAGTGCTGTCCATAGAAAACGGCGCTTCGGCAATCGCGCTCAACCTCGAAGAAAATGAAGTCGGCGCGGTCGTGCTGGACGACGACGGCTCAATTTCACAGGGGATGCGCGTCAAAACGACGGGCAGACTGATGAGCGTGCCTGTGGGCGAAAGCCTTTTGGGCAGAATAGTCGACCCGCTGGGGCGTCCTTTGGACGGAAAAGGCGAAATCAAAGCCGCCAAAACCCGTGAAATCGAAGTGGCTTCCGCTTCCATTATGGACAGGGCGCCGGTGTCGCAGCCGTTGCAGACGGGTCTTATCTCCATTGACAGCATGATTCCTATCGGCCGCGGCCAGAGGGAACTTATTATCGGCGACAGACAGACGGGCAAAACCGCCATAGCCGTCGATACAATCATCAACCAAAAGGGCAAGGGCGTGGTGTGCGTTTATGTCGCCGTCGGTCAGAAATCCAGTACCGTCAACGACATAGCGGGCAAACTGGAAGCCTTCGGCGCGCTGGATTACACAATCATCGTCAGCGCCACCGCCAACGACTCGGCTCCGCTGCAATACATAGCGCCTTATTCGGGCTGCGCCATGGCGGAAGAGTTTATGTACAGGGGGCAGGACGTACTGATTGTGTATGACGATTTGTCAAAACACGCCGTGGCTTACCGTACCCTGTCGCTGCTGCTCAAACGTCCGGCCGGCCGCGAGGCGTATCCGGGCGACATATTCTATCTGCATTCCAGACTGCTCGAAAGGTCAGTCAAACTCGGCGAATCGCTGGGCGGCGGCTCAATAACCGCGCTGCCTATCGTCGAAACCCAGGCGGGCGACATTTCGGCGTATATACCGACAAACGTCATTTCCATAACCGACGGTCAGATTTATCTCGAAACCGAATTGTTCAACGCCGGCACGAGACCTGCCGTAAACGTGGGTCTGTCGGTTTCCCGTGTGGGCGGCTCGGCGCAGATAAAGGCGATGCGCTCCGTGGCGGGCACTCTCCGTCTGCAACTGGCGCAGTACCGCGAACTGGCGGTGTTCACGCAGTTCGGCTCCGACCTCGACGCCGTGACAAAAGCCACGCTGCTGCAGGGCGAAAAACTGACGGAACTGCTTAAACAGCCTCAGTATCAGCCGATTCCGGTGGCGGAACAGGTAGTTATGCTCTATGTGGTGGAGCTGCCTGAATTTGTGGCGATTGACAAAAAACACGTCCATCGTTATTTTGACGAATTTATCAAATGCGTCAAAGACGAAAATCCTTCGCTGCTGGCGCAGATAGACGAAAGCAAAGTGCTTTCCGACGAAAGTAAAAAGTGGCTGAGTGACAGAACATCGTCTTTTATAAAGAGTTTTTCGGAAAAAATCTGATTGAAAGATGGCAAACATAACCGATATCAAAGCAAGGATTAAAAGTATCAACGACACGCGCCAGATTACCAAGGCGATGGAACTTATTTCCGTTTCGAAAGTAAAGCGCGCGCAGGAGAGATACGACCAGAACCTGCTTTATTTCAAAAGTTTAATAAAGTCGATAAGCAATCTGCTTGCCAACGCCGACTGCGTGGAGTGCGGGGAAGATTATTTCGAACTCCGCCCCGAAGGCAAAACCGCTTATATCGTCATATCCAGCGACAAGGGGCTTGCCGGCGGTTACAACCACAACGTCCTGAACATGGCGTATGACATAATAAGCAAAAACCCTGACAGAAAGATTATCACTTTCGGCAAGACGGCGGCGGAGTTTTTCAAGCGCAACAAAATGGAAGTGGAAGCCGAATATCTTTCCATCGGCAACCCGACGCTGAAAGACGCCAGAAGCATTGCTTACGACATTATGGACGATTATCTCAAAGAGGAAATCAGGGAAGCCGTCATCATCTTTACTGATATGGACGAAAAGAGCAACCAGGAGCCTATGTGTTTCGAGGTGCTGCCGCTTGACAGAACGCAGTTTTCACAGGCGGAAAAATTTTCTTCCACGCTGATGTACGACCCGAGTCCCGACGTCGTCCTTGAAGCGCTCATATCGCAGTATGTGGTCGGCATGGTGTTTTCCATTTTGCTGCACGCTTCTGTCAGCGAGCACAAAGCCCGCATGACGGCCATGCAGAGCGCGACGCGCAACGCCGACGAAATGCTCGACAAACTGCATATAGAATACAACAGGGCAAGGCAGGAGCGCATCACAAACGAATTGCAGGAAATCGTTTCCGGCTCAACCGGCGGAAACTAAAAGAGGACAGATATGCAAAAAGAAAAATTTATCGGCAAAATAAGCCAGATTATAGGGCCTGTTGTCGACGTCAGGTTTGAAAAACATATCCCCAAAATTCATGAAAAACTCATAATCAAGGGGGTTGACAAAGACGTCGTGCTGGAAGTGCTGTTCCATTCGGGCGAAAATACCGTCAGGTGTATAGCGCTTCAGGCGACAGAAGGTCTTTCGAGAGGTCTCTCGGTGGAAACCACCGGCGACAGCATTGAAATCCCCGTGGGCGACGGCACTCTTGGCAGAGTCATGAACGTTCTGGGCGAGCCTATCGACAAAAAGGGTGAAATCAAAGCGTCGGAACATTGGTCGATTTTCCGCGAGCCTCCTAAATTTTTCGAACAGAACAACAGCACGGAACAGTTTGAAACCGGAATCAAGGTTATAGACCTTTTGGCGCCTTACGTAAAGGGCGGCAAGATTGGTCTGTTCGGCGGCGCCGGCGTAGGTAAAACCGTGCTTATAATGGAACTTATCAGAAATATCGCCAGCGAACACGGCGGCTATTCGATATTCACCGGCGTCGGCGAAAGAAGCCGCGAAGGTTACGACATGATTCAGGAAATGACGGAATCGGGCGTTATCGACAAGACGGCGCTTGTGTTCGGTCAGATGAACGAGCCGCCTGGAAGCCGTATGCGCGTGGCGTACACGGGGCTTACGCTCGCGGAATATTTCCGTGACCAGAAAAACCAGGACGTCCTGCTGTTTATTGACAATATATTCCGTTACATACAGGCCGGTTCGGAAGTTTCGGCGCTGCTCGGACGCATGCCGTCCGCTGTCGGTTACCAGCCGACGCTGGCGCAGGAACTCGGCGCGTTGCAGGAGCGCATCGCCAGCACCAACAGCGGCTCGATTACGTCGATACAGGCTGTTTACGTGCCTGCCGACGACCTTACCGACCCTGCCCCGGCTACGCTGTTCTCCCACCTGGACGCCACTACGGTGCTTTCCAGAAAGGTGGTGGAACAAGGTATCTATCCGGCGGTTGACCCGCTGGCTTCAAACTCGCGTATTCTCGAACCGCAAATCGTCGGCCAGGAACATTACGACGTGGCGCGCAGCGTGCAGGAAACCTTGCAGAGATACAAAGAGTTGCAGGACATCATCGCCATACTCGGTATGGACGAACTGTCCCAGGAAGACAAACTCACCGTCAACAGGGCAAGACGCATACAGAGATTTTTGTCGCAGCCTTTCTTTGTCGGCACGGTGTTCACCGGGCTGGAAGGAAGATACGTGCCGCTTAAAACCACAATAGAGTCTTTCAAAATGATTCTCGAAGGCAAAGTGGACGACTTGCCTGAACAGGCGTTCTTCATGGTGGGCGACATTGACGAGGCGCGCAGCAAAGCGAAAAAACTTTAATTTCAGTGTCGGATAATTATGGCAAAGTTATTTAATCTGGAAATCATCACTCCTGAAAGGACATTTTACCGGGGTGAGGTGGAATCTGTCATCGTCAACACAGTCGGCGGTCAGATGGGCGTGCTTAAAGGCAACGCGCCGCTCGTGACCGCGCTGGTTTCGGGCGACCTCAAAATTCAGAAGGACGGCAAATGGTATCACGCCGCCAACAGCAACGGCTTTATGGAAGTTACCCCTGAAAAAGTCATCATCTTCTGCCAGACGGTGTTCTGGCCGTCGGAGATGGAGCAAAACGAACTTCTGGACAAAGAACGCCGCCAGAGAGAGGCAATGGAAAACGCGCAGACAGCCAAAGCGTATTATCTCGCCAAAGTTTCGCTCATGCGCACGCTGGCGAAACTCAGCGTCAAGTACGAACACGAAAACAGCGCCATGCTGGACAGATAAAAACAAAACCGCCGTTCAGGCGGTTTTTTGTTTTGAGAGGGCGATTGTCATTGCTTTTGATTCAGGCGGCGTGATTTGGGCAATTTAACGCCTGCGCGGACGCATTCTGACGCCCACGGGCGTTTTGCCCGTCTTTGGTTTCGGCACTGCGTTTTCACGTTGACCCCGCTTTAAGGCGGGGATTTTTTTCCTTGCAGGCGGTGGAGGGGGAATCCCGTGGCAAAAAAGTCAAAGAAAGTCAAAATTTTTTAGAAAAAATGTCTCGAAACTATTGACAAAACCGAAAGTCGGCATATAATAATAAATGAAAGTCAAAGAAAGTCAAATTCGAGCGAGGTGAAATATGGCTAACATCAGCGACGTTATAGAAAATTTTCTGACGGAACTTTTCGGCGATGAAAATTCCATACTCATTTCGCGCAACGATCTGGCGCAATATTTCAACTGCGCGCCCAGCCAGATAAACTATGTGCTGTCGACGCGGTTCACGGTCGACAAGGGATACGCGGTGGAAAGCAAGCGAGGGGGCGGCGGTTACGTTACGCTCATTAAACTGACGGACGACGAACACTATCTGTCGGAACTCGTGACAAACGGCCTAGGCGACGAGGTGGGTTATCACAGGGCGTGCCAGATACTTGACAGGCTGAGCGCCGACAAACTCATAAGCGAAAGAGAGCGGGATATCATGAAAACCGTTTTGAGCGACAAAGCCATCGTCGCTTTCGACAAGGAGCGCAAAGAGCGCGTCAGGGCGGGGCTTTTGAAAAGTTTTCTGGTGTATCTGATGAAAAACCCCTGCGGAGGTGAAAAGCAATGAAATGCGCTGTATGCGGCGCCCAGGCGACGGCTTTTATTACCCAGATAAAAAACGGCAAAGCGGTTCAGGTTTATCTTTGCGAAAACTGCGCCCGGCGGCGCGAGGAAATGCTGTATGACCGTTCGAGAAAAAGTCAGGGGCAGGTCAAAGACGCCGTGTGTCCCGAATGCGGCACAAGGCTGAGCGAATTTCTGCATACGGGCTTTTTGGGGTGTCCCGACTGTTATTCGGCGTTCGGGAGCACCATAGCGGGTATGCTGCCGAAAATTCAGGGCGGCACAAGACATGTTCCGCGCTCGAAAACGGCGGGCGAAAAAGCCAGACTGGCGGAAACGCTCAAAGCGGAACTCGCCAGAGCCGAGCGTGAAATGAGATACGACGACGCGGAAGCCGTCAGACAGCGGCTGAAAGACATGGGGGCAATATGAGAGATATCGACAATACCGTGCTTTCTTCCAGAGTCAGGCTTGCCCGCAACGTGGCGGGGCTGCCTTTTCCGCACAAACTTGAAAGCGAAGCGGCGTTCGGCTTTATGAAAAATGTCAGCGACCTGCTTAAAAACACGGACAGGTTCAGCCTGTATCTCATGTCGCGGCTGGACGACTTGCGCAAAAAAGCGCTGGTCGAAAGACATCTCATCAGTCCCGACCTGACAAAAAACAGCAGATGCGGCGCCGTTATGATAAACGCCGACGAAAGCGTGGCGGTTATGCTCAACGAGGAAGACCATATCAGGGAACAGAGCATTGTAAAGGGGTTTGACATAAGCGGGGCGTATGAGCGGGTCAGACGCGTGGACGACAGAATAATTTCCGGCGTCAGCCTTGCTTACGACGACGCGCTTGGGTTTCTGACCAGTTGCCCGACAAACGTGGGCACAGGCATGAGGGCGTCTGTAATGATGTTTCTGCCGGCCCTGACCCGTTCGGGCAAAATGCCGTCGCTAGTCAAGGCGCTTACCGCTAAAAAAATGACGGTGCGCGGCATTTACGGCGAGGGCAGCGAAAACAGCGGTTATCTGTATCAGATTTCCAACAAAATCTCGCTCGGATACGGCGAAGAGGAAATTCTGCGCAGTGTGAACGCCGCCGCCGTCAGATTGTGCGAATTCGAGGCGGAAGAGCGTCAGGCGCTGTATCAGGGCAATAAAATAGCGCTCACCGACAGGATTATGAGGGCGAAGGGCATTCTGCAAAACGCTTATGTGCTGCCGCTTGGCGAGTTTTTCGAAAGATTCGCCGACGTCAAAACGGGTGTGGCGCTGGGGCTTATAAAATGCCGCGACGTCGGAAGGCTCAATTCTTTTCTGACCGATGTGCTGCCCGCCAACCTGACATTGAAAAGGGGCGCGGCGATGACCGAAACCGAGCGGGAAATTTTCCGCGCGGAATACACGGCGAAAAATCTCGCCGAAATACTAAACTGACGGCGAAAGCCGGTTCATATATAAAATTCATGACGTATTTGACGTAAAAAGGAGGTGTTTATTATGTTTGAAAGATTTACGCAAAACGCGTTGCAGGCTATAAGGGTGGCGCAGGATATCGCCTCGCGCACCAGAAACAGCGTGCTTGGAACAGAGCACGTGCTGCTTGGTCTTATGTACTCCGAGGGTAAGGCGGGAGAAATCCTGGCTTCGTTCGGCGTGACGAAAGACAACTTCCGCATAGGGAGCGACAACCAGGGCGGCTACCAGCTGGAAATATCCGCCAGGGTGAGAAACATGGAGCAGGTCGCCGAAAGGCTGGCCGCCATGACCGACAGTTATTATGTCGACACGGTGCATCTGCTGTTTGCCATATTGCTGGACGAAGACAGTTACGCCGTGCGCAAACTCAAACAGATGGGCGTGGACGTGGCGGCTCTGCAAAAGACCGTCGGCTCGGTGCTGGGCGTACAGGCGGCGCCGCGCGCCGAGGGCGGCAAAGCGCAGGCGGATAACCCCGAAGAACGGCTGGGCGAACTCGCCAAATTCGGCGTCGATTTGACTCAGAAAGCAAAGGAAGGCAAACTCGACCCTGTTATCGGCAGAAGTGAGGAAATAGAAAGAGTCATTCAGATTCTCAGCAGAAGAACCAAAAACAACCCGATACTTATCGGCGAACCGGGCGTCGGCAAATCCGCCGTGGTGGAAGGTCTGGCGCAGAAAATCGTCAACAACGACGTGCCTGAACTTCTGAAAGGCAAAATCGTGTTTTCGCTTGACTTGGCGGGACTGCTCGCCGGCACAAAATACAGGGGCGACTTTGAGGAAAGGCTGAAAGACGCCATCGACTTTGTTACCAAAAACGGCAATATAATCATATTCATCGACGAAATCCACAACCTGGTGGGCGCGGGCAGCACCGGCGAAGGCAAAATGGACGCCGCCGACATTCTCAAACCGCTGCTCGCGAGAGGCGAAATGCAGACCATAGGCGCCACGACTATTGAGGAATACCGCAAGTATATCGAAAAGGACAGCGCCCTGGAAAGAAGGTTTCAGCCTATCATAGTCAACCAGCCGAGCGTGGAAGACACCATTCTCATACTCAAAGGGCTGCGCGACAAATACGAACAGCACCACAAGGTGAAAATCACCGACGAAGCCATCGAGGCGGCGGCGAAACTCAGCGACAGATATATTTCCGACAGGTTTTTGCCTGATAAGGCCATCGACCTTATCGACGAGGCGGCCAGCAGGGCGAAACTCGACAGCTACATTCTGCCTGAGGACGTGAAGCACAAGGAAAACGAACTCGAAAGGCTCAATTTCGAAATGAACCAATACGCCAGCAGGCAGATATTCGACAAGGCGCAGGAACTCAAAAACAAAGTGGAAAGTCTGAAAGCCGAAATCGAAAGGGAAAAACAGGCGCACGCCGACAAAATCAAACAGTGCCAGCCGAGCATAGGCGAAGCCGAAATCGCCAAAATCGTTTCAAAATGGACGTCCATTCCGGTGGAGCGTATCAACGAAACCGAAAGCGACAGGCTCATGCATCTTGAAGAAGTGCTGCACAAGAGAGTGGTCGGTCAGGACGAGGCTGTGAGAGCCGTGGCCAAAGCCATAAGAAGGGCAAGGGCGGGGCTCAAAGACCCTAAACGCCCGATAGGCTCGTTTATCTTCCTGGGCCCTACGGGCGTCGGCAAGACGGAACTGTCAAAGGCGCTGGCGGAAGCCGTGTTCGGCGACGAAAACCTGCTCATCAGGCTTGACATGAGCGAGTATATGGAAAAGCATTCCACTTCAAAAATCATAGGCGCGCCTCCGGGATACGTCGGTTTTGACGACAACGGCGGTCAGCTTACCGAAAAAGTGCGCAGAAAACCTTACTCGGTGATACTGTTCGACGAAATCGAAAAGGCTCACCCGGACGTGTTCAACATTCTGTTGCAGATTCTCGACGACGGCAGGCTCACCGACAGCAAGGGCAGGGTGGTTGACTTCAAAAACACCATAATCATCATGACAAGCAACAACGGCGTCAGCCAGATAAACAAAATGCGCAAACTCGGTTTCAACGACGAGGACGACAAGGCGTACGAGGACATGAAAGAACAGCTGATGGATTCGCTCAAAGAGAGTTTCAAACCGGAATTTCTCAACCGTATCGACGACATCATCATTTTCCACCAGCTGACTCAGCAGGAAACCAGACAAATCGCCAAAATCCTTACCGACAGCCTGGCGAAACGTCTGGCGGAAAACGGCATGAAACTGGAAGTGAGCGACAAGGCGCTGGACTATCTCGCCGAAAAAGGCTACGACAAAGAATACGGCGCGCGTCCGCTCAAACGCGTCATTCAGCGTATGGTGGAAGACAGGCTCAGCGAAGAAATCCTTAAAAACACCATACACAGCGGCCAGACGGTGCTTGTCGACTTCGACGGCAACGAGCTTACGTTTGCCAACAAATAATATAAAATAAAAAGGACGGGACCAATCCCGTCCTTTTTTGCGCGCATGGGGCATAAACCTGTTTAAGAAAAATAGCGGCAAAAATCCAAAGACTATTGAAATCGCTCCGCCGTTTTGTTAAAATGTAATTACAGGGAGGTGGCACAATGAAATTAGACATCGTCACGAAAAACTATTCCCCGAGCAAAAAACTCATGGAAGTCTTGGAGAAAAAACTCGGCAGACTTGACAAATATTTCCCTCACGAAGCCGCCGCCAGGGTGGTTATGAAGGGGGAAAAGAAGCAGGAAGTGCTGGAAATCTCCATATCCTATCAAGGCACGCTTTTGAGGGCGGAAGTCAGGGGAGAGCATATTTACGACTGCGTCGACCTGGCTTTGCCGAAACTTGAAAAACAGCTCATCAAACACAGGGACAAGTTTATCGACAAGCAGAAAGACGTCGTGCCTGTGGCGGAACCGGAATTTATCGCCAAAGAAGAAATCGACGACGTGCCGGAAATCGTCAGGACAAAAGAATTCGAAGTCAAAGCCGAAGACCTCAAAGAAGCCGTCGCCGGGCTGGAACTCGTCGACCACGATTTTTATCTGTTCCTTAACGTGGCGTCGGGGCACATCGAAGCGGTGTACCGCAGGGCGGACGGCAAAATAGGGCATCTGGTGCCGAAAGTCTGACGGCGGCGCCGACAAACGAAATAAATATCGTCAACAAAACAAAACCGCCTTTACGGCGGTTTTTTTATTGCGCGGTTTCTCTGTCTTTGATATATCGCAAAAATTCTTTCGTCCAGTCTTCCGGCGGGACTTCCACCGTGCTGACGAATGGCGACGACGTCTGCGTAACGGTGAACAGCGTGATGGACGGGCCGCTCCTTGTGCGTGAGCGGTAGACCAGGCAGTTGTAGAGAATATAGTCCACGTATCCCTGGCGGGTCACCACCACCGTCACGAAAGAAAACCCGCCGTCCACGGTTTTCGTCAGCGGCGTTTCCAGAAAGGGCACCGTCATCACCGGCGTTTTGCCGGCGCTGTCGGTGGTGAAAGACTCGCCGCTTTCGGCAATCGTCACGGTGGCGCCTTCGACGGCTCTGCCCAGCAGGTCTTTTACCGTAACCTGCAACGCGGTGACCGGCGCGTCCGACGGCGTTTGCGGGTCGCTCGCGGCGAAACCGTTTTTTATGGCGGAAGTTATCAGACAGGACGCCGCCGCGACGGCGATAATCAGCAAAACAAAAACCCCGCGTTTAACATGCTTTTTCATACAAGCATTTTATGCGGGGTTGCTGTTTAATTTGATTTAATTTTTTCAGTCTTGCTTTGCAGGTTCGTCTTTGACCTTGGTAAGCATTTTTTCAAGAGTGAAAAACTGTTTGCTGGCGACAAGATACCAGAGCACTGCCAACAGAATTATTGTTTCAGGCACCATATATATGGCGTTGTAAAGGAAGGAATATACAAACGCGCTCATACCCGCAGTATCTCCGAATATAGGGAGCGTGCCCACAACGCCGTCAGGCTGATAGAACCATATAATGCCGGCGCCGATATGGAACGCCAGGCGCAGTATGGAAAACAGAACGGCTCCGCAGAATATCGCGCCTTTTTCCGGCATGACTTTTTTGAACACGCCGGCAAGGCATATCCCCGCGAACGGCAGAATGTAGTCAAGGAAAAACTGCGGCACAGTCATGAAGTACGGGCCCTGGATAAATTGCAGCAGACCGTAAACAACGCCCACGACCAGACCTTTGCCCACGCCGAAAACGTAGCAGTAGATGAAAAGAGGCAGCATGCTGGCAAGGGTTATGCTCCCGCCGTACGTCATGGAAACCTTGATAAAACTCAAAGCGAAGGACGCCGCTACGCAGGCGCCGCCGTAAACAATGCTCTTCGTGGTCTGCGGGTTTTTCTTGTTGGTTACGCACACAACAAGGCAGATGACGATGAGCAGCGCCAGAACGACGATTGTCAGAATGTTGATGACTTCCGTCGCGTCGGCGAACAACAAAAAGTTACTCATAAAATTTTCTCCTTTCGGAGGGCAATAAAAAATCTCCGCGAAAACGCGGAGTGCCTCGAACAATTTCCCCTTCAAGCATTATCTTGCGGGTTCCTTGGGTATAATCTCAGCTTTTTACAGCACCCCGTATTTGATTTGCCTTATGATATACGCCTTTTTGTGTTTCTGTCAAGCGTTTTGGGGATAATATTAAACGCGCGGCGTTTGTTTATGCCGTTGCAAAACGCCGACTTTTTTGTTATACTGTCGAATTGAAAGGGGATGTTTTTTATGTATAGTTTTTTCGCTTATATTGACAGAATGAAATACATCAACCGCTGGTCGCTTATGCGTTCCACCGAAAGGGAAAACCTGATGGAGCACTCCGCCCAGGTGGCGATTATAGCGCACGCGCTGGCGGTTATAGGCAACACGTATTTCGGAAAAAATTACGACGAAAAGAGCGTGGCGGCGCTGGCGCTGTTTCACGATACGGGCGAAGTCATTACAGGCGATTTGCCCACGCCCGTCAAATATTATAACCCCGAAATAAGGGACGCCTATAAGGCTGTGGAAGAAGTCGCCACCGACAAACTGCTTGGCATGCTGCCGAAAGAAATGCGCCTTTCGTATGAGGCAATGCTCAGACCCGACAAGGACTCGCCGGAAAGCAGGCTGGTGAAATACGCCGACAAACTCAGCGCGTATATCAAATGCCTGACGGAACTAAAATCGTCAAACAACGAATTCAAAAAGGCGAAAAACTCCATAGAAAAAGAACTCAACTTCATCAGCAGCGAAGAAGTGCGGTATTTCATGAACAATTTTATCAAGCCGTACACGCTCACGCTGGACGAACTCGACTGACATGTGCCTGTTGCGTTTTGACGGGGTGTCGAAAAAATACCCTTATGAAAAAACCTTTTTGCTGGAAGACGTGTCTTTCAAGGTGGAAGAAGGCGAAAACGTCGGCATAGCCTGCGACGTGCAGTGCGGCAAGACCACGATAGTCAAAATGCTGGCGGGGCTGACCAAACCCACCGGCGGCGAAATCATTTTTCGCGGCTCCGGCCTGAAAGAAACGCCTACGAAAGACATGGGGCTGGGCGTTGTGTTTGACGACTGCGCTCTTATGCCGGGCAAAACCGCGCTTAAAAACATAGAGTTTCCGATGAAAGTCAGAAAACTGCCCGATTACCGAGAAAAAGCGCTGGAAGCCGCAAAAAAATTCGGGCTGGAAACTGTATTATATACAAAGGCGAAAAAACTTTCCGCCGAAGACAGGCTGTCCGTCGCTTTGGCGAGACTGTCGGTCAGGAAACTTTCGCTGCTCGCGCTGGACGGCGTTTCCGTCGGCGCCGAGCGGCTGGCTCTGCTGGATTTTTCGGCGTCGCTGAGGCTGTCTTCCGACATTGCCTCGCTTGACGGCTGCGACAGGGTATATGTGATTGCCCGGGGCAAAACAGTTTTCGAGGGCGGTTTCGCTTCGGCGAAGGAATATATCGAACAAACCCGTTGTTTTGACAAGTTCGAAACCGCGGATGAATAAATTATATGGTTATCTCGGAGAAATGTATGGACGTTTATGAAAAAGCCCTGCAATGCCATGAGCGATGGGGCGGCAAGTGGGAAGTAAAAAGCAAAACCAAGGTGGAAAACGCCGACGACCTGAGCGTGGCTTACACGCCGGGCGTGGCGCAGCCGTGCCTTGAAATCAAAAAGGACGCCGAAAACGCGTATAAGTACACTCTCAAACACAACTTGGTAGCGGTGGTGTCGGACGGCAGCGCCGTGCTGGGGCTGGGCAATATAGGCGCTCTCGCGGCAATGCCTGTCATGGAAGGCAAGTGTATTCTTTTCAAGGAATTCGCCGGGGTGGACGCCGTGCCTGTCGTGCTGGACACGCAGGACGTCGACGAAGTCGTCAGGACGGTAAAAAACATCGCGCCGTCTTTCGGCGGAATAAATCTGGAAGATATCTCGGCGCCGAGATGTTTCGAAATCGAGCGCAGGCTTAAAGAAGAACTTGACATACCCGTCATGCACGACGACCAGCACGGCACCGCGATTGTGGTGCTCGCCGCCGTCATCAACAGCCTTAAAGTTGTGGGCAAAAAGGCGGACGAAATAACATGCGTCATCAACGGTATGGGCGCCGCGGGCACCAGCATAGCAAATCTGCTTATGACTTACGGCGTGAAAAAGATGATTTGCTGCGACAGGGACGGTATTCTCAACGACAAAAACGCCGTGCTGCCGCACCACAGGGAACTTGTCAAAAAGACGGGCAGCGGCGGAAGAAGCGGCACGCTTGCCGACGCGCTCAAAGGCGCGGATCTGTTTGTCGGCGTTTCGGTGGCGGGCTGCGTAACGCCTGAAATGGTGTCGTCGATGAACAACGGCATTATTTTCGCCATGGCTAACCCTAAACCGGAAATCATGCCCGACGTCGCGAAAGCGGCGGGCGCCGCCGTGGTCGGCACGGGCAGAAGCGATTTCCCTAACCAGATCAACAACGTGCTGGCTTTTCCGGGGGTGTTCCGCGGGACGTTTGACTCCAAAGCCAAAAAGATTACCGAGGGCATGAAACTCGCCGCGGCGGAAGCCATCGCTTCGCTGATTTCGGAGGAAGAACTTTCGGCCGACAACGTCATACCGAGTCCTTTCGACAAGCGCGTGGCAGCGGTGGTCGCCGGAGCGGTGCAGGATAAAGCCGTGGAAGAAAACGTCGTGAGATGACCGATATTTTAACAGCGAGGTGAAAATGGCTGACAAGAATCTGAACGATTTTTTCGACGACGAGTTCAATAAACAGCAGGAAGAGCGGCGGCAGGCGGAAGAACGGCAAAAGGCCTCGGTCGCCGAGGAAGAAAAGCGGCGGAGTATGTATTACGGCATACCCGAATACAGCGGGCAGCAGCAGTTTGTTTCAAGGCGCAGCAAGGGAAAAACGGCGTTAATCGTTACGCTTTGCGCCGTAGCGCTGGTAGTGGTGTTCTTTATGGGATACTTCACCTTTCTGCTCGCCAATCCCGACCTGAAATTTATAAACGACGTGCTCAACCTTGTCAACGAGCAGGCGTATATCTGGGACGAAAGCGACGACAAGTATGAAAGAGATTACGCCTATCAGGCTGCCAAGGCGATTTTAAGCAGTATCGACCAGTATTCGACGCTGCTCACGCCCGAAGAGTTTTACACGCTGATGTACGGCGAGAGTACGCCTGTCGGCGCCAGCAACGGCGTCAGTTACACGGTGGACGCCGACGGCGAATACGTCGTTTACGAAGCGGGTATCGGCAGCCCGGGATATGAGGCGGGGCTGTTTACCGGGGACATAGTCAGGAAAATGACGGTCTACGGCAACTCGGAAGGCATAGCCGACGGCACGGCGCTTGAAGTTACCCCTAAAACCGACCTTGAAACTTTCAAAAAGTATATTCATTCGCAGAGGATTGATTTTGTTTTGCTGCGAGGCGACGAAACAGTCAGTATAAACGGTGTTGTGGCAAGTTCGTCATATGACTCCGCCACGATAGAATATTATTTCGGGGCTTCGGCCACTAATATGTCGGCGGCGTATAAGGAAAGAATAAACGCCGAAAGTATGCCGTCCGACGTGGGATACATCAGGCTGACGACGTTTATGTATGACGAATCTGTCGCCGAAATGGAAAGCGCCATGGCGCTCTTCAAATCAAGCGGAAAAACCAAACTCATTTTCGACCTGTGCGGCAACGGCGGCGGCAAAAGCGACGTGGCGGCGAAAATAGCGTCTTATCTGGTATGGGACGACGGCAACGCGTCGGGCGACGGAATAGTCGTAAGCGTCAATAAGGACAAAAACGACAAAGTGGTGTCCAGACAGACGACAGACAGCGTGTACGACGATTATTTCGACGTCAACTCGTCGTCGCCGCAAATAGTGGTGCTGGCGGACAGCGGTTCGGCGAGCGCCAGCGAAATGCTGCTCGGCGCCGTTACCGATTACAAGACCGCCGTGCACGTCGGAACCAAGACATACGGCAAGGGCATCGCGCAGGGCGTGATTCCGCTCAAAGCGGCGCAGGCAAACATCAACGGCGAAATCGTCGATTCTTACTGGGCGGCGTATATGACATACGTCAAGTTTTTCACCCCGGTGAGCGATGTGTGCCACCACGGCACGGGGTTTGAGCCTGAGCCTGAAAACGTGGCTGAAACGTACGACGGCATGATTCAGCGGGCGCTGGAAATACTCGGCTGAAAAATAAAATTAAAAGCGGCTTATGCCGCTTTTTATTTTGCGCGTTTTACTTTTTGACGTACCAGTTGTCGTAAAGTTTATAAAGTTTGCCTGATATTTCGGCGCCGGCGACCTTTTCCACGGGGCGGAAAAACTCTTTGCTTTCGTCGGAGTATTCGCGTTTTCCGGTTTCGCCGGCATTTTTTGCGGTTTCGTCGGCGGGCGCGTCGTCATTGTTTTTGCCGCTTTTGCCGCCGTCGTTTTTGGCGGTGAATTTGCTGACGATGTCGAACACGGCGGGGTTTGTCATGAGCGCCATCACGGCGTCGTTTTTTTCCTGTTCCGTGGCGGCGGAGTCAAACAGTTTTGTAACGTGCGGCAGCATCGCCATCGCGTCGGGGTTGCCCAAAAGGCTGCCGAGACCGCCGTCGCCCGAATCCTTGTCTTTTTTGCCCAGACCTTTTATAAGCATAAATCCCAGTAACAGCGGGAGCGGGTTCATAAAAACCTCCGAACCGAGTAGTCATTATATTGTATGCGGGCATATATATTTATAGTGAGTTTTTTTAAGGAGAATTTCGCTTTATGGACAAATCGAACGGCGGCATGAGCCGCCAGCAAATGCAGTTTATAATGAATCTGGTAAATTATTACGACAAAAACGGCGAAGACAAACTTGTGCAGGACATATTCGACAACGTGGCGCGGCAGAAAAAGCAGGGGAAACTCACCAACGAACAGATAGCGCAGTTCGTCAAAAACATTTCGCCCATGCTGAACGCCGGGCAGAAAGAAAAACTCGACGGTCTTGTGTCGCGACTGATGAAAATGTGAGAGGCTTTTTGCGGGGAAAACGGCGTTTTTAACGCCGTTTTGTTCTTTTTTGTAAAAAACACCGTCGTTATACAAAATCTTTACAAAAAACTTTCAAAAAACAGGCGTGATTTTCTTGTCTATTTGTTCATTTTTGTGTTAAATATAAGTGTCTGAAACAGACAAACCGATTTTCAGCTTCATCGCGTTTACATAACGGTAATTTTAACAGGAGGGGTAACATGAAGAAGACAGTCAGAGGCAAAGTTTACGACACAGACCTGATGACCGTTGTCAAAAAAGTCGTGCACGGCGCTTTCGGCGACCCGGCGGGCTATGAAGAGACTCTCTATCAGGCTGACAACGGCAGTTATTTTCTTTATACTTTCGGCGGTGAACAATCGCCTTACAAAGAAGAAAAACTTGTGTCGCTCACAAAGACCAGGCTCGAAGCGTGGCAGAAAGAAAACGCCTGAGCGGCAAAAAAAAACCTTCGCTTACGCGAAGGCCTTTTTTTTATGCTTCCGCTATATCCCTGACAGCCGAAAGAAATGTCAGCGCCTGACCCGCCGTATTCTGCGCGCTTACGCTTGCCCTCACCAGACCCTGCTTTTCCGTGCCCAGATGTCTGTGCATGAGAGGGGCGCAGTGCAGCCCGCCGCGCACGGCGATGTCATACCGGCTGCTGAGCAAATCGGCAGTGAACTGCGAGTCCTGCCCGTCGACGTAAAAACTGACTATGCCGGCGTCAAATGTAGGCGACGACATTACCGTCACGTTTTTCATGGCGCAAAGACCGTCGTAAAGCGTTTTGGCTATTTCACGGCGTTTCGGACCGTCCTGCGGTTCGGCTGACAGGTGCCACTTTATCGCTTCGCCAAGCGCCAGTATCCCCGGGAGATTCTGCGTGCCGCTTTCATAACCTTCGGGGCTGGTGAGCGGCTGCGTCAGCATGTGAGAGTCAGTGCCCGTGCCGCCGTAAATAATGGGCTGCGGTCTGAATTTTTCGCCGAAGCAAAGACATCCCACTCCCATTATTCCGTGCAGACCCTTGTGGGCGGGAAAAGCCAGCATGTCGATATTCTGCCTTCGCATGTCGACAGCCGTGTAGCCCACGCTCTGCGCCCCGTCCACTATAAACGCCGCGTTGTGCCTTTTGGCGACGGCGCCGATTTCGGCGATGTCCTGCGCGGCGCCCGTCACGTTGGACACATGCCCTAGAACAATCATCGTCGTGTTGCGCCTGATTGATTTTTCGACGTCCGCAGGGTCGATTTTATTCTGCCCGTCGGGCACCAGAAAGGTGACGTCGATAAGCCGCCGCTGTTTCAGTTCGAAAAGGGGACGCAAAACGGAGTTGTGTTCGCCAAGTGATGAAATGACGTGGCAGCCGCGTTTCACGCTGCCGATAACGGCAAGGTTGAGCGCCTGCGTGCAGCCCGGGCAGAAAATCACGTTGTCGCTGTTTTCCGCCCCGACGAAATCGGCAACCAGCTGTCTTGTTTTCATTACACGCATCGCCGCTTCCACGGCGAGTCTGTGGCCGCTTCTGCCGGGATTGACGGAAAGATTTTTCATCGCGAAAACCGCCGCGTCTATGACGGCGGGCGGTTTGTAAAAAGTTGTCGCGGCGTTGTCGAAATATATCATGTTTCTCCTTAACTTTTTGATGGTGTTTCAAATACAATATAATATGCCTTAAAAGGCGTTTTTAGTTATAAACCCGACGGAGGAGTAATATGAAATACGTCATTATCGCCTTCCGCTCGCGCAACCAGACAGCGAAAATGTACGAGATTTTCAGGGCGAACGGCATACCGTCCACGGTCATAAGCACGCCGAGGGAAGTCGGCGTCGGCTGCGGGCTGAGCCTGAGGTTCGACGAGGGTTATCTGCGCCGCGCGGTGGAAGCGGCAACGCGCCACCCGCTGCCTTCGTATGTCGGATTTTTCAGCGTGTTATGGAACGGCAGGGGGTTTAACGTAAGAAGAATAGCCTGATTTATTGCTTGACGATAATTTGTCAAAAGGGTTTACAATCGGCGTGAATTTGTTTATAATACTAAAAGAAATAGCGGGAAAACGTCGTTTTCCCGCTTACAAATGATATGGACAAAAGAACGCTGGATATCCTTAAAATTCTTGAGGAGCATTTTCCCGACGCTAAAAGCGAACTTAAATTTGACACGCCTTATCAGCTGCTGGTGGCGGTGGTGCTGTCGGCGCAGTGCACCGACAAGCGCGTCAACCAGGTGACGGAAAAACTGTTCCGGGTGGCCGGCACGCCGGAGGACATGCTTAAACTTTCCGTCGGGGAAATCGAGAGTTATATTTTTTCCTGCGGGTTTTACAAACACAAAGCAAGATTTCTGCATGATTTGAGTTACGATATAGTCCATCGCTTCGGCGGCAGGGTGCCCGACACCAAAAAAGAGCTGGAAAGTCTGGCGGGGGTCGGCAAAAAAACCGCCAACGTCGTTTACGCCGTCGCTTTCGGCGGACAGGCCATCGCCGTGGACACGCACGTTTTCAGGGTGTCCAACAGGCTGGGTATTACCGACTCGAAAAACGTGGAGACCAGCCAGAAACAGCTGGAAGAGGCAATCCCGCCCGAACTGTGGTCCAAAAGCCATCACTGGCTGCTGCTGTTCGGCAGATATGTGTGCAAAAGTCAGAATCCAAATTGCGGCTCCTGCTATGTCAGGCAATACTGCAAATATATAAATAAAGGAGTGTAACATGTTTGATATCCTCAAAAAAACAGTGATTACCGACAATGTCATCGAGTACGTTCTGTCCGCGCCTAAAATCGCGGCCAAAGCGCTCCCGGGACAGTTTATTCTCTTGCGCGTGGACGAAGAGGGGGAAAGGGTTCCTTTCACCATTTCCGACTATGACAGGGAAAAGGGCACCATAACCCTTCTTATCCAGACGGTGGGCGCCACCACGATGCAACTCGCCAAAATGAACGAAGGCGACTGTCTGCACGACATCGTGGGGCCGCTGGGCAAAGCCACCCATCTCGACGCCGACAAGATTCTGCTTGTCGCGGGCGGCATCGGCGTGGCGGTGCTTTATCCTCAGGCGAAACATCTTAAATCGCTGGGCAAAAAAGTAGTTTGCGTTATGGGCGCGAGAAACGTCAGCCTGCTGGCTTATCTCAAAGAAATGCAGGAAGTGTGCGACACTCTTTACGTCACCACCGACGACGGCACTTACGGCGAAAAGGGCTTTGTCACCAACGTCGTGCAAAGACTGTTCGACCAGGACAAAAACGCCTTCGAGCTGGTGTTCGCCGTGGGACCTCTGCCAATGATGAGGGCGGTGTGCAACGTCACAAAAGAAATCGGCGTCAAAACGGTCGTCAGCATGAACCCTATCATGATTGACGGCACGGGCATGTGCGGCTGCTGCCGTCTGACCGTGAACGGCGTGACCAAATACGCCTGCGTCGACGGTCCTGAATTCGACGGACACGAAGTTGATTTCAACGAAGTCATCAACAGAAACAGATATTTCGTCGATATCGAAAAAGAGCATGTATGCAATTTGACGGGGGAGGTTAGATAAATGGCAAAAATCGAAAGACAGCATCCTATCGAACTGGATGCCGAAATCAGAAAACGCAGTTTCAAAGAAGTTACCGACGGTTTTGACGAGGAAAGAGCGCTCATCGAAGCGTCGAGATGCCTCAACTGCAAAAACGCTCCTTGCCGCCAGGGTTGCCCTGTCGAAATCAACATTCCTGAATTTATCGGATACATAAAGGAAAAGAAATATTTCGAGGCGCTCGCCGCCATCAAAAAGACAAGCAACCTGCCGTCAATCTGCGGCAGAGTCTGCCCGCAGGAATCGCAGTGCGAAAAATACTGCATAAGGGGCAGAATGGAAGGTCCTGTCGCAATCGGCACGCTGGAAAGGTTTGTCGCTGACAGATTCCTTCATGAAGACATCGAAGTCAAAATGCCGGAAAGAATCGGCAAATCGGTGGCAGTCGTCGGCAGCGGCCCGAGCGGTCTGACTCTGGCGGGCGACCTTGCCAACGCGGGCGTGGACGTCACCATTTACGAAGCCTTCCACGAAGCGGGCGGCGTGTTGGTTTACGGTATTCCTGAATTCCGTCTGCCTAAAGAAATCGTCAAAAAAGAAATCGAAAACCTCAAAAAACTCGGCGTCAAGGTGGAACTCAACACCGTCGTCGGCAAAACGGTATATCTCGACGAACTGCGCAAACAGTTTGACGCCGTGTATCTCTGCTCGGGCGCGGGTCTTCCTATGTTTTTGAACATCCCGGGCGAAAACCTCAACGGCGTAATGAGCGCCAACGAGTTTTTGACCAGGGTCAACCTGATGAAGGCTTACAAACCCGGCGCCGCTACTCCTGTCAAAATCGGCAAACATGTGGCTGTAGTGGGCGCCGGCAACGTGGCAATGGACGCCGCCCGTACCGCGATGAGACTGGGCGCCGAGAGCGTTACAATCGTTTACCGCCGCGGCAAGGAAGAAATCCCTGCCCGTGCCGAAGAAGTAAGACACGCCATGGAAGAAGGCATCGAATTCAAACTGCTGACCAACCCTGTGCGCATCGAAGGCGACGGCGTGGTAAGCAAGATGGTGTGCGTGCGCATGGAACTCGGCGAACCGGACGCCAGCGGCAGACGCTCGCCTAAAGAAATACCGGGCAGCGAATTCGACCTCGAATGCGACACCGTAATAGTCGCCTTGGGCACCAAATCCAGCCCGATTATCAGCGAAAGCGCGCCTGAACTCGAAGTCAGCAAAAAAGGCCTCGTCATTGTCGATGAAGACAACAAGACCAATCTCGACAACGTTTACGCCGGCGGCGACAACGTGACGGGCGCGGCAACGGTTATACTGGCCATGGGCGCGGGTAAAAACGCGGCGAAAGCCATACTCAAAATGTTTGAAGGAAAATAACAGATGTTTATTGACAAGGTGAAAATCTATATCAAGTCGGGCAACGGCGGAAACGGGGCGGTGTCCTTTCATACCGAAAAGTACGTTCCCAACGGCGGCCCCGACGGCGGCGACGGCGGAAAGGGCGGCGACGTGGTGTTTATCGCCGACGACTCGCTCAACACGCTGAATGATTTTCACTACGCCAAGCACTTCCGCGCCGAAAACGGCGGCAACGGCGGTCCGAAACGCAGCAGCGGCAAGCAGGGCAAAGACCTTGTCATTACCGTGCCGACGGGTACCGTCGTCAAAGACTTCGAAACGGGCAGGATTATAACCGATATGTTCGAGGCGGGCAAGCCGTTTGTCGTTCTCAAAGGCGGCAGGGGCGGAAAGGGCAACAACCACTTCAAGACCAGCAAAAGGCAGGCTCCCCATTTCAGCCAGACGGGCGAAAAAACCTTGGAGCGCGAAGTGGTGCTCGAACTTAAAACAATAGCCGACGTGGGGCTTATCGGCTTTCCGAACGTCGGCAAATCGACTTTGCTTTCGGTTATTTCGGAGGCAAGGCCGAAAATAGCCAACTATCACTTCACCACGCTCAGCCCTAATCTGGGCGTGGTAAAGCATTTCGACAATTCTTTCGTCGTGGCGGATATCCCCGGGCTTATCGAGGGCGCCAGCGACGGAATGGGTCTGGGACACGACTTTTTGCGGCATATCGAACGCACCCGCTGTCTTGTGCATGTGCTGGACGTCAGCGGAGAGGAAGGGCGCGACCCGTACGCGGACTGGCTTAAAATCAACGCCGAACTCAAAGCGTACAGCCCCGTGTTGGCGGAGCGGCCGCAGATTGTAGCGGCAAATAAAATGGACATGCCCATGGCGGAAGAAAATCTCCGCGCTCTGCGTGAGAAACTGCCGGGGGTCGTTATTGTTCCTATTATCGCCGTTCTTGCCGAAGGCGTGGACGTGCTGCTTGCTGAGACGGAAAAACTCGTGGCGTCGCTGCCGCCGCTTAAGCCGCTGGAATACGAGCCTTTCGAATACGAAACGCCCGACAAAGACGGTTTCGAGGTCAAAAACGAAGGCGAGGGCATATTTACCGTCAGCGGCGGCCTTATGGAACAGCTTGGCAGGCGCGTGGTGCTGGACGACTATGAGTCTTTCAGTTTCTTCCAGAAGATGCTGCGTCAGAGAGGGGTTATTTCGGCGCTGCGCAAAGCCGGAGCGAAAGACGGCGACACCGTGCTTATCGGCGACATAGAATTCGATTTTGTCGACTGAACGGTTTTTACGGGAGGATTTTATGCTTACGACAAAACAGAGAGCCGCTTTGCGTTCTCAGTCAAACAGTCTGCCCGATTCGGTCATCATCGGCAAAGGCGGTCTTACGCCGACGGTGCTGGGCGAACTGGACACGGCGCTGTATCACAGAGAACTAATAAAAGTTTCGGTGCTCAAAAACTGCGACGCCGACATCAGGAGCATGGCTTTCGAGGCGGCGGAAAAACTCGGCGCCGAAAGCGTGCAGATTATCGGCGGGAAATTCGTGCTTTACAGGTTTTCCGACAAAGAGGGCATCGAACATATCGAATACTGAGATATCAAACAAAAAAAAGGAACCGCCGCGGCGGTTCTTTTTTTACAGTCCTTTGGGCGCCGTCGTGTGGTTGAATCGGGTGTTGAAGCGCGCGTAAATGAAAAGCAAAAACAGCAGTGTGCCCGTTATCAGATAATACAGCCTGAAAAATGTCAGAAACGCCGTGAAAATCAGAAACATGGACGACATTAAATAATATTTCGCTCTCGAACGGTTGAACACCGTTTCCCAAAAATTAGCCGTGAGCGGGCGTTTGCCGCCGTTTGTTACGCAGGGCGGCAGAGCGCCGTGTTTTTTCAGCAGGGCGTAAGTCGCCTTTATGTCGAACAGCCTTGCTTCCACCGGCGAAACTTTTGCCAGCGGGTGGACGTCTTTGTCGAATTTGCAGGCGAAAATGTCTATTCTGTCAGCGGATGAATTTTTGACGACGCCGCAAAATTCGCCGGCGGTGAAAGGGGACGCCGAAAAACGCGCCGTTACCTCAACGGTATTTTCACCGTCGCTGAAAGTCAGTCCATCAGCCGCCGGGACGGCGTTTTTAAGCGGTTCTATCGTTTTCAGCAGGGCGAGAGTTTTGTCCTGCGGCAAAAAACATAAATAGGCGGTGAGTTTTTCGGTTTCTTTCAGCTCCTGCCGTTTGAGGCGCTTTTTGCTTTTTCTTCCGCCCCACACGGCTTTTATGACGATAAGCAGCAGCGTTACGGCGGCCACGGCGCCAAGCAGACACACGGAGTTGTCGTCGATATAATACCGCAGCCATGTGAAAGACAGCGCGAACGCCGTAAGCGCTAGAAAAATTCTGTCGATAAACATGAAAATATTATTGACAAAAAAAATCTAGTTGACACAAAAAAATTGAAAAAAAAGCCGATTGCGGTTATAATAATTGCATGCGGAAAATCGGAATTTACGGAGGCACGTTCGACCCGCCTCATCTGGGGCACAACGAAATGCTGCTTTCGGCGAAAAAACAACTTGATTTGGATTTCATAATCGTGTTGCCGTGCGGCGACCCTGTGCACAAAAGCGACGTTACCAACAAACAATATCGCTATGAGATGTGCAAACTGGCTTTCGGCGACGACGAAGGTGTTTTTGTGTCCGATTACGAAGTGGAAAAAACCGAAAAAAACTACACGCTGCCGACGCTCAGGCATTTCGCCGAGATTTATGCCGACAGCGAACTGTATTTCATAATCGGCAGCGACAGTCTGGAAGATTTTCCGACGTGGTACAAACCGCAGGAAATCGCGCGGCTGGCGACGCTGGTCGTCGCGCCGAGGGCGCACCATAAATTCGCCAAGGCGAGAGAGTTCGCCGAAAAGACTTACGGCGCCAAAACCGTGGTGCTTAAAGACGAGCCGCTGAACGTGTCTTCCACCGAACTGAGATATATGGTGCAGTTCGGGCTGGATACGTCAAGCCTGCTGTGCGACGGCGTGAGGGAGTATATCGCGAAAAAGGGGCTTTACTGCGAGCACGCGGCGGTTTGCGCCAAGGTTAGAAGTTATCTCGACAACGCCAGGTATCTCCACACTTTTTACATGACTATGGAGGGGCTTAAACTCGCGGGAATGCTGGGCGAAGACAAGGAAAAGACGTTTTACGCCTGCCTGCTCCACGACGTGGCGAAAAACGTGCCGCAGAGCGACTGGAAAAAGTATAATTTCGAAAACGACGACGATTATCCGCCGCCCGTGGTTCACGCCTTTTTGGGGGCGCAGATAGCCAAACAGGTTTTCGGCATTGACGACGAGGAAATTCTCGACGCCATAAGATACCACACGACGGGCAGACCCGCGATGAGCAGGCTGGAACAAATCGTGTACGTCGCCGACGGAATCGAAATTACCAGGGGAGCCAATCTTGACGAAGCGCGCAAAAAGGTGTATGCTAATTTCGACGAAGGTTTTCTGCTGTGCCTCAAAAACTCCTACAACGGCGCGGTGAGGCGTTTCGGCGCCGAAAGCGTGCACCATCTTACCAAAGAGAGCATCAAATATTACAGAAAACTCGCCAGGGAGAAAAATGAAAAACGAAAAACTGATTAACGATATGTGCAAAGCGATGTCCGACAAAAGGGCGTCCGACATTACCGTAATCGACGTCGAAGGGCTGAGCGACGTCGCCGACGCTTTTATAATTGCCAGCGGCAAAAACGCGCCGCAGGTCAAGGCGATTTTCGACAATCTCGAAGCCGAAATGGAAAAGCAGGGCGTTTTTGCCAGAAGGAAAGAAGGCGTTGCGGAAGGCAGATGGATTGCCGTCGACTATTTCGACGTAATCGTGCACATTTTTCAGGAAGAAGCCCGCAAATTTTACCAGCTGGAAAAACTGTGGATAAACGACAGCAATGTCACCAAATACACCGACTGATTTTGTCTGTAAAGCAAAAGACCGCCAAAGGCGGTCTTTTTATTCTTCGTGTTTTTCTTCGACGCTGGCGTACACTCCGTCATGACGGCAGTTGTTTTCTTCATGCGAACCGTTTTGTTTTTCCGCCCGGCGCCGTTCATTTTGATTTTCGTATTTGAGTTTTTTCGCCTGAAAAATAATGTAAATCAGGCAAACCAGAATACCCACGGCGCAGAAGACAATTATAAAATCGGCAACCATTTTTTCACCCCGGGCATATGGTAACACGCGCCCGCGCGTGATATTTGGCGGAAAAAGCAAAACCGCGCATTTTTTTGCGGATTTTGCCCACACTTAACACATGAAAAAGTTTTGTTTGTGCCTGCTTTTGGCGCTGTGTATGGCGGCGCCGCAATGCGCGTCGGCGTGCGGCGCGGAAGAATATCTTTTGTCAATGCCGAACACCGCCGACGCCGTGTGTCTGACATGGGGCGGCTATTGCGCTGTGGGCGTCAGGACAAAGGGCATACTTATGAAAAGCCAGAGCGAAAAATACGTCGCCGAAATCACGGACGAAGTAAAAAAACGTCTGCCCGAAACAACAACCGTTTATGTCACCACAGACCTTAAAGAAATAATGATTATGAAGCAGGTCAAAAAAATGCTGGCGGACGGCAAAAGCCCGATGAGCGTGTACAGATATGTTTCGCAAAAATATCCGTGGCTGCTTGACAAACTGTCTCTGCCGTCATAAAATAATGACAGATAAATTCTTTGGGGCAAGGTGAAAGTCCTTACCGACGGTATAGTCCGTGAGCGCTCGCGCGCAGGAGACGGGTGAGATTCCCGCACCGACAGTTAAAGTCTGGATGAGAAAAGAATGACAAGACAGCCGCTTTCCGGCGGAAAATGGTTTTCATTTGCCCCTGACGTTATTGTCGGGGGCTTTTCTTCTTGTCATTGACCGGAGATAAGGAGGGAAGAAAAATGGAACAGGTTCAACAAACCGAAAAGCAAAACAAGAGCCGTTTCACCACCAAAACGCTGGCGAAAGTGGCTGTTCTGTCGGCGCTGTCTTTTGTGCTGTACATGTGGGTCAAGTTTCCGCTGCCGATGCTGTTTCCGTCGTTTCTGGATATTCAGGTGTCGGAACTGCCGGCGCTTATAGGCGGGTTTTCCATGGGGCCTTTGGCGGGCTGCGTCGTTATAGTGATTAAGTGTCTTATCAAAATGCCGTTTTCCACCACCGGCTGTGTGGGCGAACTTGGCGATTTGATTTTCGGCATAGCCTTTGTGCTTCCGGCGACGCTTATTTACAGAAAGCACAAGACGAAAAAGGGCGCTTTAATCGGCGCGCTCGTCGGCGCGCTGTGCTCGGTGGCGGCGGCAGTGCTGATAAACTGGCTCATGCTGATACCGTTTTACGCCGGTCTTTACGGGTGGGACGCCATACTCGGCATGGTGTCGGCGCTGTATCCGGGGGTTACGCAGCAGACGTTTTACGGCTACTATCTCACCATAGGCGTCATACCGTTCAACATACTGCGCTGTGCTCTTGTGGTGCTGTTCACCTTTTTGCTGTATAAACACGTCAGCCCGATTTTACATATGTAATGTTTTTCGTTTGCGATTTGCGGTTGCAAACACGGCGGGATAAGGTTATAATAAAAAGGCTTAAACGTATTTAAGCCTTTTTGTTTTGCTATGGAAAAAGTTTTTGTTTCTTCAAGCCGCGAAGACACCATAAAAGCGGCGGAAAACCTCGCGGAAAAATTTGTCGGCGGCGAAGTGGTTTTGCTGTCGGGTGAACTCGGCGCGGGCAAAACGGTGTTCGCCAAAGGCGTGGCCAAGGCGCTGGGCGTCGCGCAGGAAGTTACCAGCCCGACGTTTGCCATACACAATTCGTACGAAGGCAGGCTCACGCTCAACCACTTTGATTTTTACCGCCTGGACGAAACCGAAGCCGAAGTGCTCGGGCTGGACGAGTTTTTCGGCGGGAAAGACTGCGTGTGCCTTATCGAGTGGGCGGAGAATATAAAGGGGCTGCTCCCTGACAAGGTAATCAGGGTGAATATAGAAAAAACAGGCGAAGAAAAAAGGAAGATAACGATAAAATGAACATTCTGGCGATAGACACAACGGGCAGGCATCTCACCGTCGCCGTCAGATTCGGCGGGAAATGGCTGGCGGAGTTCAACAGGGACTGCCGCCTCAACCACAGCGTTGTTCTCAACGGTCAAATAGACGAAATGATGAAAAAAGCGGGCATGACTTTTGACGACGTTGACGTTTACGCCTGCAACGTGGGCGTCGGTTCCTTCACGGGGATAAGGGTAGGCATCGCCTCAATCAAGGGGTTTTGCCTGGCGCGTCCAAAAAAATTGGTGGCCGTCAACACGTTTGAGATATTGGCATATAATGAAGGGAACGACGTTTCGGTGCTGGTGCCCGACAACAGGGGCGTGTATTTCCAGCGTTTCAAAAACGGCGCGGCGGTCGGCGAAGCGGCGCATTTCGTAACTCCGCCGCCGCACGGCAAAGAAATCGTTTATGACGACGAAACCGATTACAGCGACAAATTTATTTCGCTCATAGACGAAAAAGTCGCCCGCGGGCTTTATGCCGACGCTTTGGTGCCGCTGTATATAAGAAAAAGCCAGGCGGAGGAAAACAAATGCAGATAACGCCGCTGGGCTTTGACGACTTGTCGAGGCTTGCCGAAATAGAAAAAATCTGTTTCGGCGCCGACGCGTGGAACTACGGAATGCTGAAAAGCGAAATGGACGGAGGCGCCGTGTTTCTGGGGGCGGTCTCGGGCGGCGAAACCGTCGGCTATATATGCGCCAGGCTGATTATCGACGAGGCCGACATCAACAACGTGGCGGTCGTGCCCGAATTCCGCCGCAGGGGAGTTGCCTCCGCGCTCATAGACGGGCTGAAAGATTATTGCCTGAAAAGGGGAATAAACAGATTTACTCTGGAAGTCAACGTTAACAACCGCGCGGCGAAAAGTCTTTACGCCGGCGCCGGGTTTGTTTCGGTTGGGATTCGCAAAGGATATTATCACGGCGAGGACGCCGAAATAATGTGGCTGACAGAGGAGAGCGATGGAGAAAATCATCAAGGTCGGCGGATTTGACACGTTTTACAGAGAAGAAGGCAGCGGCAAAAACCTTTTGCTGCTTCACGGATGGGGTGGAAACAACAAGAGTTTCACCCCTGTTTTTAACAGTCTGAAAAACTATTTTCACGTTTATTGTCCGGACCTTTGGGGGTTCGGCGACAGCGCGGCGCCGTCCGCCGGCGCCGATACCTATTGGTACGCCGACATGGTTATGGAATTCGCCGCCCGCGTCGGCGCGCGGGAAGCGCATATAATAGGGCACAGTTTCGGCGGGAGAATCGCCGTGCTGCTCGCGGCGGAGTATCCGGAATTTGTCGGAAAACTCGTGCTGTGCGATGCCGCCGGCATCAGACCGAAATTCAGCCCGGCAAAGAGGCTTGCCGTCGCCCGTTACAGGCGGCTTAAAAGAAAGGTGGCCGCCGGCAGGGCCGACGCTTCGGCGTTGGCGGAATGGGGAAGCGGCGATTACCGCGCGGCGGACGGCGTCATGCGTGGCGTTTTCGTCAGGGTGGTCAACGATTTTCTGGAAAAGGAAGCCCGGAAAATCAAAGCGGAAACCTTGATTGTGTGGGGCAAAAAAGACGACGCCACGCCGCTTTATATGGCGAAAAAATACAATAAACTTATTCACGGCAGCGGACTTGTCATCGTTAATGATGCGGGTCATTTTTCTTATCTGGACGATTTTTACCTTTTCGATAAAACTGTCAGGAGTTTTTTCGGGGTTTTATGATTTTTGAAAACATAATTCTGTCACTTGTGTATTCGGTCTGCGCTTTCAAGGCCGACTGTTTTCTGCAACTGAACGGCTATAAAATCGGAAAAGGGTTTTGGGTATATTTCAAAACCATGTATTTTTTACTTTCGGCGGCGTTTTTCGCCGTAAGCGCGGCCGCTTTTTTTCTTTTGCCGTCGGCGTGGATTTACGTTCACGTTGTTCTGACGGTTCTGCTGGCGGTTTCGTGTGTTACCGAAAAGAAAAAAACGCCTCTGAGGTTTACCGCCAGGATGTGCCGGCTGATGGTTACGCAGTGGATATTTTTGCTGCTCGCCGCTTTTGTGTTCAATCCGGCGGCGTTTCTCTTTCTGCCGTTTGCCGCGGTTTTATCCGTGCCGGTAAACGAGCCGGTGGAAATATGCGTGCGGGCCAAGTATATCACGAGGGCGAAAAACAAACTCGCCTCGGCGGAAAATCTCAAAGTCATCGCCGTGACGGGGAGTTACGGCAAGACAAGCGTAAAAAATATTTTGTACGACATGCTGTCGGAAAAATACGCCGTGGTAAAAACGCCTTCTAGTTACAACACGCCCATGGGAATCGCTCTGTGCGTCAACCGGAGCGATTTTGCAGGTAAAGATTATTTTATCTGCGAAATGGGCGCGAGAAAAGAGGGAGATATAGAAGAACTGTGCCGTATAGTCCGCCCCGATATAGTCGTTATTACGGGTATAGCGCCGCAGCATCTGGAAACATTCGGCAGCATACCGAATATAATAAAGACGAAATTCGAAGCGGTCAGGTTCGCTAAGGAAGACTCCGCCGTGTTTGTCAACGGCGACTGTCCGTATCTCGCGTCGCCGCCGTCATACGGCAGAAAAATATTCGTGTGCGGCGAAACCGCCCGTGATTTTTCATATAAAATCACCGGGTGCGACAGCGAAGGCTGTCGGTTTATTCTGAAAGGCAAAAACGGAGATTTCGCCTGTAAGACGAAACTTTTAGGGGCGCACAATGTGTCCAACATATGCCTGTGTGCCGCCGTAGGGCTTTATATCGGCTTAAACGCGGACGACGTCGCCGCGGCGGCGGAAAAAACGGAATACACGCCGCACAGACTGCAGCTGATTAAAGCCGCGAACGGACTGAGTATTCTGGACGACAGTTACAACGCCAACGTCAACGGAGTGCGCGAAAGCATGAAGGTTCTGAAAACTTTCGGCGGCAAAAAATTCGTAATAGCGTCGGGTATAGTGGAGGGCGGAAAGCATTCGGCGGCGCTCAACGTAACCGTGGGGCGGCTCATGGCGGACAGCTGCGACTACGCTTTTCTGGTGGGCGTAAACGCTCCTTTCATGAAAAAGGGGCTTGTTCAGGAGGGGTTCGGCGGCGACAGAATTTTTCTGTGCGACAGCACCGCCGCCGCCGTCGCAAAAATGGGCGGAATGGCGTCGGCGGGCGATGTCGTCCTGTTTTCCAACGACCTGCCCGACAATATCATTTAGGGGTGTTTTATGAATGTGGTGATTATGTACGGCGGAAAGAGCTGCGAGCACGACATTTCCGTGATAACGGCAAAGCAGGCGGCGGCGAACATGAAAAACTTTGCCGAGGTGTATGTTTCGAGAGAAGGAAAATGGCTGCTGGCGAAAAATATGCCGAGTCCGTCGGATTTCGCCGACAAAGAAAAAATAAAACGTCTGCCCGAAGTCGCCTTTGTGCCGCCGTATAAAACGCTCTGGCTTAAAAAGGGCGGAAAACTTAAAAAAATTTTCGACGTCGACGCCGCGCTGTTGTGCTTTCACGGCGTAAACGGCGAAGACGGCAGGGCGCAGGGGCTTTTGGAACTGTGCGGCGTGCCCTATACTTCATGCGGAGTTACCGCTTCCGCCGTGGGCATGGACAAAATAGTTTTTAAGGAGTTTGTCAAAGGGCTGGGGCTGCCCGTGACCAAAAGCGCGTGGACAGACAAAAGAAAATACCAATCGAACAAAGTGGGCGTCATAGACGAAATAAGCGAGGCTTTGGGATATCCGGCGATTGTCAAACCATGCAATCTGGGGTCCAGCATCGGCATTTCCGTGTGCGGCAACGACGGCGAACTTATGCGCGCTCTCGATACGGCTTTTGAGTTTGACGAAAGAGCCATTGTGGAGCAGGCGCTGAAAAACTTTTCCGACGTAAACATCGCCGCCGTCAAAAAGGGCGGTGAAATCCTGGTCAGCAAAGCGGAAAATCCGCTGACATGGCACGAATATCTTTCTTTTGAAGACAAATATTCGGCAGGGCGCAAGGGCATGGCGGAAAGCAAGCGGAGATTTCCGTTCGAGTGCCCGATGTACGGCGACATGGCGGACGCCGTCAGAAAGATATATTCCGCCCTTGACTGCAAAGGGGTTGTCAGGGTGGATTTTCTTGCGACGGACGACGGTTTTTTCGTCAACGAAATCAACACCATACCCGGGTCGCTGGCGTATTATCTCTGGCGGGACGAGTTTGACATGGCGTCGCTCATAAAAACGCTTATAGACGAGGCGGCGGCCGACATGAAACGCCGTCAGGACGCCGTGTACGGATATAAATCCGACGTTTTGACAAAATCCTTCGGCAAAAAATAAAGGCGCGCTTTTCGCGCGTCTTTTTTATTCTTTTTCGCCGTAAACGGAAAGGGCGGCTTTAAGCGTGCGCCGCACGTCGTCTCTGACTTCCTGCGGGGCGAGCACTTTAACGCCGTCGCCGAAACTCATGAGCCGCGAAATCAACTGCCTGTCGTAAACCTGGACGGCTGAGGCGTAAAAGCCGTTTCCGCTTCTGCGCACGTTTTCTATGCCCAGCCATTCTTCCACGTCGGGGCGGCATTTTTCGCTGACTTCCAGCGAAATTTCCACTCTCGGCAGTGCCGAGTATTCGTCTTCGCTCTGCCGCTTCGGCGGAAGCGGCAGTCTTTCGAAAGTTTCGTCGGTGACAAACACCGAGTATACTCTCGACACCTTGAACAGCCTGAAATCGTTTCGGCTGCGGCAAAAGGCGTAAACGTACCATTGTCCGTCCTTGAAAGTAAAGGCGTGGGGCAGAATTTTTCTGTCGGTTATTTCGCCTTTGCGGGAGTGATAGACAATCCGGCAGACTTTGTTGCCGTAAATGGCTTCGCCGAAGGCTTCCATCTTGTTTTTTGCGCCGTCGGTCATCGGGGTGTCGACAAACAGATTTTCGCTTTGCAGGATATACCCGGGGGAGTCGCTCATCGACAACGCCTTGAATTTGTCAATCAGCGCGCTTTCGCCGCCCGCGGATATATCGAAGGCTTCCAGAGCCGAAATGATTTTGTCGTATTCCGCCTTGGTGAAATATGTTCTGTCCAGCCTGAAATTGTCGGCGACCGCCACTCCGCCGCCTGCGCCCTGAAAAGAAACCAGCGGCACCCCCGCCTGATTGAGCACGTCGAGATATCGGTAAACCGTGCGGACGCTTATTTCGTATTTGGCGGCCAGCCGCTTTGCCGTACACTTTTTTTCTGATACAAGCGTAAACAGCATGCCGAGTAAAATATCGTTTTGCATAAAAATATTTTATCAATGCTGACACACAGTTGTCAATATTGTTTTGCTAAAATCAAGGCGTAAAGGAGAAAAGACCATGAAAAAACAAAAAACCGTCACTTACGACCTTGCCGACATAGCCAGAAAACTGTTTGCTCCGCCTTCCGCGAATAAACTGTTTGTCTACAATGTTTCCGCGCGCGGCGGCTGCCGCGCGGCAGCCGGCGACGAGGACTTTCTGGCGGAGTATTTCGGCGGCAGGCTGGAAGGAATTTTCTGATGAAAAAAGGCGGCTTTGCCGCCTTTAATTTTGTCTTTCGGCAATCTGCCTTATTTTTTCCGCGATTGCTTTTGTGCCGTCCGGTTTCAGGCGGCGCTGGCTGTCTTTCATTTTGTCGGCGCCGGCGATGGCCAGGTCTATTTTGCCTTTGAGCGTTTCGGGGGTGAGGGCGTATTCGTCGGCGGTTAGACAGCAGCCTTTTTCAAAAAAATATTCGGCGTTTTGTTTCTGCTCGCCCCGTGTCGCGCGCGAAAGGGGGATGAGCACCATGGGTTTTCTCATGGCGGCGAGTTCGAACACCGTGTTGGCGCCGCTCCTTGCCACTACGACGTCGGCCGCGGCGAAAATGTCGAAAATATTGTCGGCGAATTCCGTCTGAGCGAAACCTTCGGCGGTGACGGGCAGTTTTTTGTCTTTGCCGCTTATCAGAAACACGTCGTAGTCGGTTGTGACCAGCGGCAGCGCTTCGAGCAGAAGTTTGTTCAGCGACGCCGCGCCAAGGCTTCCGCCCACGACGCACACGATTTTTCGCTTGCCGTCGAAACCGGTGGACAGCAGCCCGAGTTTTTTATTGGCGGAATAAATGCTTTGACGTATCGGGCTGCCCGTGCGCGCGGCGTTTTTTCCGCATTTTGCCGCGGCAGAGTCGAACGAGGTCAGCACGGCGGCGCATTTGTTTTTAATCAGCCTGTTGGCCAGCCCCATGCTGGCGTCGCTTTCGTGAATGATGACGGGGATTTTCAGCCTGAACGCCGCGCGAGCCACGGGAAAAGAAACGTATCCGCCTTTCGCGAACACCAGCGACGGCGACAGTTTTTTCAGGATTCCGACGCACTGCTTGACGCTGCGCGCCACTTTGAAGGGAAGCGTCAGGTTTTGCGGCGTGAGCTTGCGGCGGAATTTGGCGGCGTTTATCTCGAAATAGTTTTCTTCGCCCACGGCGGGCAGGGCAAGCCGCTTTTCCATGCCGTCGGAGCCGATGTAAACGCAGCGGTATTCTTTTGACAGAATGTCTATCAGGGCGATGTTTGGCATGACGTGCCCGGCGGTGCCGCCGCCCGTAAATACGATGGTTTTCATAATAAAAGTATATCTTTGTTTGCAAATAAAAATACCTTGTTGACTTATGGCGTTTTTTTGCTATAATTAAATAGTAGAAATTGTTGCTTGCCGCGCTTCGGCGCGTTACATATACGGGTTTTTCCTCTTTTACGGAGTTTATATAAATGAAGATAGTCGATTTCAGAGTGGGCGACGACAAAGTCGTTAAAATGTATATATGGGACGAAATCCGAGTTCGTCCGAAAGGCGTCGTGCAGTTGGTGCACGGCATGGCGGAACATATGGGCAGATACCATAATTTCGCCAAATTTCTCAATAAAAACGGTTATTATGTCTACGGAACCGACCACAGGGGCTGCGGACTCAATGTTGACATGGAGCATCTCGGCTGGGACGAGGGCGACATGTGGGAAAATGACCTCAGCGACCAGCTGCGCCTGACTGAATATATCAAAATTCAGCACGGCGATTTGCCTATCGTGGTGCTGGGGCACAGTTACGGTTCTTTTCTCACGCAGGCGTATATGCCTTACAACAAGCACGCGTCGGCTTTCATCCTCAGCGGTTCTTCCTTCATGAAAGGCGCCGATGTGTCTTTCGGCAGGTTTCTTTCCGGATGGATGTACCGCCGTCACGGCGATTTCGTCAGGGCGAAACTGATTTTCAAACTGACTTTCGGCTCATATCAGAACAAGATGAACGGCAACGGCAGCTGGCTTACGTCTGACGCCGCCGAGGCGGAAAAGTACAAAAAAGACCCTCGGTGCGGTTATGTCTGCTCAACCAATTTTTACAAATGGTTTTTCATCGGTCTCAAAAGCCTTTATACCAAGGAGTACGCGCAGAAACTCAACAAAGACCTGCCTGTTTACATCTACTCCGGCAGCGACGACCAGGTCGGTAAAAACGGCAAAGGGGTTACGAAACTCTACAATTATTACAAAGACGTCGGCGTAAAGGATCTGTCGCTCAAACTTTATGAGGGCGGCCGCCACGAAATGCTCAACGAAGTCAACCGCGACGAAGTGTACGACGACGTACTGGCGTTTCTCGACAGAGTTACCGCTTCTTCGGAGCAGGCCTCCGTTTAAGCGGCAAAAAGCAACGGCATCAGCCGCGCGGAAAACCCGCGCGGCTTTTTTTGCCGCCGGGTCGGCCGGTGAGTGTGTATAAATAACTTAATTTAAGCATAATTATTCAAAAATAATCTTTCGAAATAAATCGTAAGCAAAAAACAGGTTAAAACAGTGTATAATTATTATACACGTTCGTTGCAAAATTATGCCGTTTGTGTTATAATTAAAAAACGGAGGACTTTCAGTATAATGACGCAGGTTACAAATGATTACAACGCCAATTCGATAGAAGTTCTGGAAGGGCTGGACGCAGTCCGGCTGCGCCCGGGCATGTATATCGGCTCCACGGGGACGAGGGGTCTGCACCACATTCTTTGGGAAATTGTGGACAACGCCGTGGACGAGGCGGCAAACGGTTTCGCCACCAAAGTCAGGGTGGAACTTCATCCCGACGGCAGCGCGTCGGTAGAGGACAACGGAAGGGGCATTCCGGTGGACATTCACCCGCAGCTTAAAGTTTCCGGCGTGGAAGTGGTTTTCACCCAGCTTCACGCCGGCGGCAAATTCAACAATAAAAACTATTCTTTTTCAGGCGGTCTGCACGGCGTGGGCGCGTCGGTCGCCAACGCTCTCAGCGAGTGGCTGACCGTCGAAGTGCATAAAGACGGCAAAACTTACGCCATGCGTTTCGAAAGTTATTTTGACGAAGCGAAAAACAAAATCATTTCCGGCGCGCCGGTGGAGCATCTCCGGGTTGTGGACGAGGGGGCGAAAAAGACGGGCAGCAGAATAACCTTTCTGCCCGACAAAAGGGTGTTCGGCAAGGCGGAATTCAACTGCGAAACGATACTCAAACGCCTTAAAGAACTGGCTTTTCTCAACAAGGGCATAGAGTTTGAGTTCGTCAACGAAAAGGCGGGCGAAAACGAAGAGGGTTTTTCGTCTTTTCTGTACGAAGGCGGCCTCAACGATTTTGTCGCCTATCTCAACGAAAGCAAACCGCTTGCTTTCGCCAAGCCCGTTTATTTCGAGGGCAAAAACGACGTGCTTCAACTTCAATGCAGTTTTCAGTACTGCGAAACTTACAACGAAAATATCTGCTCTTACGTCAACAATATACCTACGCCTGAAGGAGGTATGCACGAGACCGGTCTTAAAACGGCTTTCACCAAATGCCTGAACGATTACGCGCGCCGCACAAACCAGCTGAAAGAAAAGGAAGAAAACTTTTTGGGCGACGATTTCCGCGAGGGGCTGACGCTGGTGCTCAGCGTGAAAATGGCCAACGTGCAGTTTGAAGGGCAGACCAAAACAAAACTCGGCAACCCCGAAGCGAAGCCGGCGGTGGAAAGCATAATTACCGATTGTTTCGATGAGTTTTTCAAAAACGACAAGGACAAGGTCGCCGATGTCATAATCAAAAAGGCAATCTGCGCCCGCAAGGTCAGGGAAGCGTCGAGAAGGGCGAAGGACGAAGCCCGCAAGAAAAACAGCATAGACAACGCCACACTCGTCGGGAAACTGTCGAGTTGCACGGGCAAGGATTACAAGCGCAACGAACTGTTTATCGTCGAGGGCGACTCGGCCGGCGGCAGCGCGAAACAGGCAAGGGACAGAAAGTTTCAGGGCATTCTTCCGCTTAAAGGCAAACCGCTCAACGCCGAGCGCAAGCGTCTTGACCAGGTGCTCGCCAACGACGAATACAGGGCGATTATAGCGGCGCTGGGTACCAGCATAGGCGAGGACTTTGACATTTCGTCGCTCAAATACGACAAGATAATCATTCTCGCCGACGCCGACCAGGACGGCGCCCATATAAGAGCCATCCTGCTGACCTTCTTTTTCAGATATATGAAAGAACTCATCATGGACGGGCACATATACATCGGCATGCCGCCGCTGTACAAGGTGTCGAAAAAAGACACGGTGATGTACGCCTATGACGACAACGCTTTGCAGGAGTGCATGGAAAAAGTGGGCAGGGGCGCCGCGTTGCAGCGGTACAAAGGCCTCGGCGAAATGAATCCGCAGCAACTCTGGGACACTACAATGAACCCAAAGAGCCGAAAACTCATGCGGGTCACGCTGGAAGATATCGCCGACGCCGAAAGGATGCTCACCATTCTCATGGGCGACAGCGCAGAACTCAGGCGTTCTTATCTTACGGAATACGCCGATTTCAACAAAGACGACGACAAGATACTCGACAAATACGGAGCGTAAAATATGGAAGAAGTAAATAACCCTATGGAAAACGCCGCCGGCGAAATCAAACTGCCCGACGGTACCGTGCTGGTCACGAAACCGATGGCCGATATCATGCACGAATCGATGCTGCCGTATGCCGAATACGTAATTCTCGACAGGGCTATTCCGCGCGTGGAAGACGGGCTTAAACCTGTGCAGCGGCGCATTCTGTACACAATGTATGAAATGGGGCTGACGCCCGACAAGCCTTACAGAAAGTCGGCGGCCGTCGTCGGCGACTGTCTGGCGAAATATCATCCGCACGGCGACACTTCGGTTTACGACGCCATGGTGCGCATGGCGCAGAACTTCAACATGCGCATGCCGCTGGTTGACGGGCAGGGCAACTTCGGTTCGGTGGACGGCGACGGCGCCGCCGCCATGAGGTACACCGAAGCCCGCATGACTCCGCTGGCGCTGGAACTGCTTAAAGACATCGACAAAAACACCGTGCGCTGGGCGCGCAACTATGACGACAGGCTTAAAGAGCCTGAAATGCTGCCCGGCAGATATCCGAATCTGCTGGTGAACGGCGCTTCGGGCATAGCGGTCGGCCTTGCCACTAACATTCCGCCGCACAACATCTGCGAAGTCATCGACGGCGTGACGGCGTACATCGACAACCGCCGCATCAAACTGTCGGAGATGATGAAAATCATCAAAGGGCCGGATTTCCCGACGGGCGGATACGTCATCGCCGGCGAAGAGCTGGAAAACGCTTACGCCACCGGCAAAGGCAAAATCACTTTGCAGGCGAAAATACACATAGAAACGCAAAACGACAGAAAGAATATTGTCATCACGGAACTGCCTTATCAGGTCAACAAAGCGGCGCTGCTCAAAAAGATTCTGGAAGTCAGGGAAGACAAAAAAGAACTGCTGTCGGGCATATCGGAAATTGTCGACGAGTCCGACAAGGAAGGTATGCGCGCCGTAATCAAAATCAAAAAGGATTTCGACGCCGACAAAATTTTGCAGACGCTGCTCAAATACACCGATTTGCGCACGACGTACGGCATAAACATGGTGGCTATCGCCGACGGTAAACCGCAGCTGATGGGTCTGCTCGACATAATAGCCTATTACACCGATTATCAGCGCGGCGTGATTATCGCCCGAACCAAATTCGACCTGCAAAACGCCAAGGAAAGGGCGCATATCCTCGAAGGGCTGGTGATAGCCGTCAAAAATATCGACGAAGTCGTCAGGATAATCAAAAAATCTTCTTCGACCACCGAAGCGCGGCACAACCTGCGCGAGCGGTTTTCGCTTTCCGAGGCGCAGGCGCAGGCTATTCTGGATTTGCGTCTCGCCAGGCTCACCCGCCTCGAGGTGGACAAACTTCTGCAGGAACTCAAAGAATTGCAGGAACTCATTAAAAGGCTCACGGAAGTGCTGGGCAGCAAGACGCTGCAGATGGAAATCATCAAAAACGAACTGGGGCAAATCAAGCGCGCGTATAAGACCGCCAGAAAGTCGGTCATGCTTTCGTCGGCGGAAAACGTCGTTATCGCGGCAAAGAGCGACGAAAAACCGCAGGAAGATTTCGTCATCGGCGTGACGGCTGCGGGCACGCTCAAACGCATGGCGGCAAAACACGTTTCCATGTCCAACAAAAACAGCGTGGAAAAACTGACGGGCACCGACGTGCACGTCAGGCTGTTTGAAAGCAGCACGGGCGGCATACTGCATATATTCACCGACAAGGGCAACTGCTATAAAATCGACGGCATAGATATTCCGGAGTGCAAATGGCGCGAAAAGGGCGTAACCCTTAAAGAACTGTTCGGCGGCGACGCGGCAAACGAAAACATCGTTTACGTCCGTCCGGTGTTTGACGGCAAAATGCCTGAGGGCGACCTGTATTTCTTCACCGGTCAGGGCATGGTCAAGCGCACCGCGTGGGAAGAATACGGCCTCTTGAAAAAGACCTTCCAGGCGATGAAACTTAAAGACGACGACCGTATCATTGCCGTTCAGGACGACGTTCCGGATACATCAATCGTGTTTGTCACCCGTAAAGGCATGGTGCTCAATTTCGAAAAGAACGACATACCGCAGCAGGGCAGGATATCCGGCGGCGTGAAAGGCATGCTGCTGGGCGACAAAGACGCCGTGATTTCGGCTTCACAGGTCGGCGACGCCGGCGAAATCGTAGTTATTACCGACAAATGCTTTATGAAGCGCGTCATGGTGGGCGACATAGACGTCATGGCAAGATACCGCAAAGGCGTCAAGATAATAGATTTCAACGGCGCGTGCGGCAAGTCGGTGCTGTTTGCCGATTATGTCAAGGAGCCGTATATGGTGGCGTGTTACGCCGACGGCGAAATCGTAACGGCAAACACCGAAGACATCGTCATCGACAGCCGCACCGGCAGGGGCAGACCGCCTAAGGACAAAAAGAAAGGATGCGACATCGTTAAAGCGGTCAGATGCGAAACCGCTCCCGAAACATTTTGAATAATTTAACTGAAAAGACGGCTCCGGCCGTCTTTTTTTTTGTTCTTTTGTCATAAACCGCCGACAGGGCAATAAATTTGTAACAGGGGGCGGAAGCGCCGCCCTTCGCCGAAGTGAAATTTGTCGTAAAGAACATGGCTTTCGACAATAAAAGACAAAATTTCGTATGCCGTACCAAACTGCGACAAAATATTTTTTTTATAATCAAGGGGCAAAATGAAAATAGCCGTTGTCAGAAAAAAGACGCTGCGCAATATTTTCGCCGCCGTCGCGGCGCTGACGCTTTTGCTGTCGGCGGCGGCGTCGGTGGGATACTCCGCCGTTTCCGCCGGCGCGGGGCGCAGAATTCCCGTGTATAACGTCGATACGGACAGACATGTCGTCAGTCTTACTTTCGACGCGGCATGGGGCGCCGACAAGACAAAGGGGATTCTCGACATTCTTGACGACTACGGCGTTAAAGCCACTTTTTTTCTGGTGGGCTTCTGGGTGGACAATTTTCCTGAAATGGTGAAAGAAATCGATGCCCGCGGACACGAAATAGGCACTCACAGCGAAACGCATCCGCATATGCCGACGCTGTCGAAGGAGAAAATCAAAGACGAACTCAGCGTTTCTTCCGGCAAAATAACAGACATAACGGGCAAAGCGGTGTTGCTGTTCCGTCCGCCGTTCGGCGACTATAACAACACGCTTGTGGAATCGTGCGAAGAAATGCAAATCATCCCCGTGCAGTGGGACGTCGATTCGCTTGACTGGAAGGGGCTTTCCGCCGCCGCGATTCACCAACGGGTTGTCGGCAAGGTCAAAGACGGGTCCATCGTGCTGTTTCACAACAACAGCGACAATATTCTGGAAGCGCTGCCGCTGGTGATTGAAACGCTCAAACTCAAAAAATTTACTTTCGCGCCGGTGGGCGACGTGGTGTATAAAACCGATTATTACGTCGACAACAACGGCACGCAGCATAAAAAAGATATACAGTAAGGAGAGCGAAAAATGACAAACGCGAACGTAACAAACAGGGTGTATTTATCGGGTGAAATCGTGTCCGAACCGGTGTATTCGCACGAGATGTTCGGCGAGGCTTTTTACGAAACGGAAATCGCCGTAAAAAGGCTTTCGCAGCAGATTGACGTGCTGCCGCTGACGGTGAGCGAAAGGCTTATCGCCGAGCGGGGTATCGGCAAGGGCGACAAAATATCTCTGAACGGGCAGTTCCGGAGTTACAACAAAATGGCGGACGGCAAAAGCAAACTCATGCTTACGGTTTTTGCCAGGGAAATTCTCGATTACGACGAAGAAGCAAACCCCAACTCGATAGAACTCATCGGTTTTATATGCAAACCCACCGTGTACCGCACCACGCCGTTCAGCAGGGAGATATGCGACATGCTGGTGGCGGTGAACAGAGCGTACAATAAAAGCGACTACATACCTTGCATCGCCTGGGGCAGAAACGCGCGTTTCGTCAGATATCTGACCGTGGGCGAACAGGTGGCCGTGTTCGGCAGAATACAAAGCAGGGAATACCAAAAGAAAATTTCCGAAACCGAAACCGTCACCCGCACCGCCTTCGAAGTGTCCGTCAGCAGGATAATGGTGGGGGAAAAAGTAGACGAACTTGTGGCGGCCAGGGAATGCGAAATTTATCCCGCCGACTGCGCCATATAAAAAAACACGCCGAACGGCGTGTTTTTTATTTATTTGTCTTTCTTTTTATAGCGGTTGTTTCTTATTTTCCAGAAAACGGCGAACCCGACGCACAGCAGCAGAATTATGCCCAGAGCCAATCCCAGCGCCACGGTGTCCGTCATTGTGCCTTCGTTAATCAGATAGTCGTTTTGCGCCCAGCCGTACGTTTCCTGGCCGTCCACGGTGATTTGCACCAGCGACCATCCGTTTTCTGTGCGGAAGACTTTCAGCATTTCGCCGCTTCTTATTCTGGCGAGGACGGCGCTGTCTTCGCTTTGTTCGGCATAGACCGACAGGCTGGTGCCGACGCGCGGATTGGCGATTTTCACTTCGTACGACGGATAGGTGACAGGCGGGTCTTTCAGGCGGTTGGCGGGGATAAACCCGCTGTATCCGTCAACGCTCACCAACGCCCATCTGTCGCCGGCGAAGCCCGTTATAAAACACAGCGCCGTTACGTTCTGCGTGTTGGAAATGGTCACGGCGTTTCCGCCGTCGGTAAGGCGGTAAAGGTCGCTTTCGATTGGCAGTGTGTAAAGGCTTTCGTTTAATGTTACCGTGACTTTGGCGGCGGAGATTTCCGTCTGCGTCACGGATGTCATGTCGGCGGCTTCCACAAAACCGAACAGCGCGTCGCCGTCCGCGTTGAAATACAGCGCGTAGTAAAACCCGTCATGCGAGTTCAGCGCCATGACGGCCGACCCTGCCGCGATATATCCGTGCCAGCCGTCGGTACCGGAAGATGCGTAAAAATAAGTGTCGCGCGCGGCGGTGTATATCCCTATGTCGGCGAAAGAGCCTATGGCGGGGTATTCGGTAGGGTAGTCTTTTTCGTTGCTGCCGTAAATTTCGTCTGTCAGCGTCAGCGCCTGCCCGTCGAAAGTATAGACGTAAACCTGAAACTGCCCGCCGTTTATGACGTAAACGGTGCTGTCCGAAGCAAAGACGTCCACAACATTGAAATCAAAGGCGTGGATATTGCGCAAAGAAGAATTTTCGACGTCAGCAAGGCTCAGACCGGCGCTGTCATAAACGAAAATGTTTTGTCCGTCTGCGGCTATGTCCGTTTGCCCGTTAAGTCTAACCGGGTTTTTGAAAATCTCTCCCGACTTTATTTCGAGTTTTCCGTCGGAAATATAGTAAATATCCTGTCCTTGCGTTTCCACGGCGGAAACAGAGTTGTCGCTCACGACGCGGGTTTCTTCCGTCGCCAGGTTTTCCACTTCGCCGAGGGAAGCGATTTCGTTGCGTCTTATGCCGTCGGCGAACACAGAATAGAGGTATTCGCCGCTGACGGCGAAATCAATAATGCCGGTGGCGGTCAGAGTAGTGCGGCTCTTTTCCGCCGGGTCGTACACTGTCATGGCGTCGGCGCTCATTATATACAGTTTGCCGCCGTCCACGCGGATTTTGCCGACGGCGGCGGGGGCGGGGATTTCTTCCGCCGAGTCGCCGAAACGATAAATTACGCTTTGTTCGCTTCCGCTGTCGGCAACGTATATGCCCGTTTCATCGGCGCACACGCTCACGGGATTGTCAAAGTGCGTGTTTCCGTCCGCCGCGGCAACGGGAGCCGAAACCATCAGCGCCAGGACGAGACACACGCACGCCACGATTTTTTTCATAATGAAATTGTATCAAATTTTTTGCGTTTAGTAAATAAATTGCGTCCTTTTGTCGGATTTTGGCGAAAACGCCTTTTTTAAGAAATATGACACATAGTTGGCAATATACACCTGGTAAAATTTTCCTGTAAAATTCGAACATATGTTCGAAAAATGTGGCACTGAATATTGATTCCGCGCCGTCGGAACTTCTATAATAATCGTGCTCGGGACAGGCGGAATCCCGCCCCGCAATCCGCCGTCCGGAAAATAAGGAGAAGAAATGAACTTGGTTATAGCAGAAACAATGCTCAGGGCGTACGCCTCGCTGGAATCCATGGCTGAGCAAATCGACCGTCTCGTTTACAGGCGGGCGGTGCTTACCCATTCGCTTAAAAGCGACTGCGTGTGTCTGGGCGCCGAAAGGCAGGTGGAAGAAATTATAAAACTGATGAACAAGAAAAACGCTCTCATCAATCTGAAAATAACCACCGACGAAATTCTTTCGGCGCTGGGCGACGAAAGCAGGGAGATTCTCGTTGCCAGATACGTCACAAAAGAAGACAGGGACGCCGTCACGGGGCGGCTCGGGCTGAGCGTGAGAACGTATTTCCGCAGACTTGAAAAGGCGATGAAAACTTTCGCCTGCGAGTGCTGCGCGCGGGGCTGTGACGAAAAATGGTTTGCGGAAAATTATTTCGACCAGAGTTGGCTCAAAAATCTCTATCGCGCCGTGTTCGACAAGAAGTTTGACGGAACGAAAAAAGCCGCCTCGGCGGCTTTGTCAGAGTAAATCCAGGTCATCGAAGGTGTCGTTGTCCGACATGTATTTGGGTCTTGGCGGACGGGGTTTTTTGCCGCCGTTTTTCTGCGGCATGAAAAGCAGCAGCACAATCACAACGGCGGGCACGCAGATAAGCACAATGAGTATGATTTCGCCGGTGGACGTATCGGCCGGCGCGGCGGTCTGTTGGTCGTCGTCAGCCGGCGGCTCCGGCTCCGGCTCGGGGTCGATGGGAGTGGGGTGCGGCGCTATGTCAGGCGCCGACACGCAGCCGGCGCTTATATAACCGAAAGCGTTGTCGTACCTGACGTAATACCACCCGCCCGACGGCGCTTCGCCGTAATAATACGCGGTTCTGCCGCTCACCACGGCGGCGATGTCCGCCGACGACGGGTCTGCGCCGCTTTTAAGCACGGTTCCCGCCGTTATCGTAAGCGTTTCGGTGGGATAAACCGGTTCGGCGGGGGTGAGGCTTTCTTCGACGTCCGCCGCTTTGACGTATCCGCTTATCCGCGCGAAACCGCCGGTGTTGTCGAACAGCGATACTTCGAGATATCCGCCTGTCTCTGCCGAAGCGTATATGTAATATGTTTTTTCCAGCGTGAACAGCGCGTCCGACGCGTCGGACGGTTGTGAGTAAAACCCGACTCCGTCGTCCGTTACTCTGTACCAGCCGCCGCCGGCAGCGGCGGCCGGAATAGGCGCCGACGCAGCAAACAGACAGCAGATACACAAAATTTCAAGCGCTTTTTTCATAACTCTTCCTCGCCGGCACAGTATAGAAAAAAAACCTGTTTGCATTATGACAACTATTGTAGAAAAAAAACAAACGGTGGGGAAAAGGACGAGCCTCGCCGAACGGCTGGAAAAGATAAATCAGGAACTCGAACGCAGGCGCGGGCTGAAAATCAATTTGTACAACAGCGGCGGTAAAGTGCATCTCAAACAGATGGCGTTTCACAAATGCCAAAAACGCAACAGATGGGTTTTCGGCGGCAACAGAAGCGGCAAGACGGAGTGCGGCGCCGTGGAAACGGTGTGGCTGGCGAGGGGCATACATCCTTACCGTCCAAATAAAAAGGACGTCAGCTGCTGGGTGGTGTCTCTTTCAGGTCAGGTGCAGCGAGACGTGGCGCAGCGCAAAATACTGTCGTATCTCGACCCGTCGTGGATTGAGGAAATATCGATGCTGACAGGCAAAAAAAACAGCCCCGAATACGGCGTTATAGACTATATAGTCATTAAAAACGTGTTCGGCGGCCAAAGCAGAATAGGTTTCAAAAGCTGCGAGGCGGGACGGGAAAAATTTCAGGGCGCCAGTCTGGATTTCGTTTGGTTTGACGAAGAGCCGCCCAAGGATATTTACGACGAGTGCAAAATGCGCGTGCTGGACAGAAAAGGCGAAATTTTCGGCACAATGACGCCGCTCAAAGGGCTGACATTCGTGTATGACGAAATTTATCTCAACAAATTCGATTCCGACGAAGTCTGGTGCGAATTTATGGAGTGGGACGACAACCCGTATCTTGACAAAACCGAAACCGCCGCGATGAGCGCCGGCATGTCGGCGGAAAGCCTGGAAAGCCGCAGATACGGCAGGTTCAACGCTTCCGTCGGGCTGGTATATCCCGAGTTTGACCCGTCGGTGCATGTCATTCCGCCTTTCGACGTGCCGCCCGAGTGGCAGGACACCATGTCCATCGACCCGGGGCTGAACAATCCGCTGAGCTGCCACTGGTACGCGGTGGATTTCGACGGAAATATTTACGTTGTAGCCGAACATTACGCGAAAGGCAGGGATATCTACTGGCATTCGGCGCGCATCAAGGAAAAGTGCGCCGAGCTGGGTTGGCACGCCGATTCTTTCGGCGGATATTCAGCCCTTATCGACTCGGCGGCGAACCAGAGAACGCTGGCTTCGTCCAAAAGCGTGGCGGAACTGTTTGCCGAAAACGGCATTTCCGTAAACACCAGGGTCAACAAAGACCTGTTCAGCGGAATCAACAGGGTCAAGGGCTGTCTTATGTCGGCGGAAGGCAAACCGCGGCTGTTTATATTTGAAAACTGCGTCAATATGATTAGGGAAATAAAATCGTATTGGTGGGGAGAAGGCGACAGCCCCAAAAAAATCGACGACCACAGCATGGACGAACTGAGATATTACGTCATGTCCAGACCCGAGGCGGCAAAGCAGAACGTACCCAAGTCGATTATCCAGAAGGACAAGGAAAAACTCATGCGCAGACGGAGCGGGGCGTGAAAGGGAAAATAGACAAGGCTCTGCGCGAGGCGCTGTACAAAAAGGCTGTGGGGTACGTCGCCGAAGAAAGCGTCGACGAACTTGTTGCCGACCCGTATGACGGCGGAATGAAACTCGTCAAACGCAAGATAACAAAAAAACAGGTTCCGCCCGATTTGTCGGCGGCGAAACTGCTGTACGAAATAACGGGCGACAAAAGTTTCGATTTGACGTCCATGAGCGACGAACGGCTGATGGAGGAAAAGCAAAGGCTGGAAAGCCTGCTGGGGAAAGATGAAGATACTTGAAACATATTCGGGAAAAGGCGGCGGATGTTCCGTCAAAGGCTGCCATGGCAAAGCGGCGTACGGTTTCGCCGCCAGGGTGTTGGGCAGAAAAATCAGGCTGTGCGCGGAGTGCGCCGCCGCTATGTTCGACGATTTGTCGCGCGCAATGGTGCCTAAAAGCCCGCGCAACAAAATAGCGTCGGGCGCGGAAGAAAGAGAAGGAGTTATAAGAAGTGGAGGATAAGCAGTTTTACGAAGATATCGTGCGCGAAGTCAAAGAAGATTTCGCCGCGCGGAGAGAAGCCAGACGTCCGTATGAACTCATGTGGCAGCTCAACATGAATTTTCTGATGGGCAATCAGTTTTGCAACATCACGGACAGGGGCGACATCCGCCAGGACGAGAAATATTTTTTCTGGCAGGAGCGCGAGGCGTATAACCATATCGCGCCGATTGTGGAAACCAGGGTTGCGAAACTCGAAAGGGTGCGCCCGAAAATGACGGTAATGCCTTTTTCGTCGTCGAAAGAAGACATAAAGGCCGCCGACGTTTCGGCAAAGATTCTGGAAGCGGCGTGCGAAACAATCAGCCTGCCGCAGAAAATTTCCCAGGCGACGATGTGGAGCGAAACATGCGGAAGCGTGTTTTATAAAATCTCGTGGGATAAAAACAAAGGCAGAAAACTCGGCGAAACGGGAGACGGCAGAGCGGTGCACGAAGGCGACGTGGAAATTTCCGTCTGCCCGCCTTTCGAGATATATCCCGACAGCAACGTGTCGCAGACGGTGGAAGACTGCCGCTCGATAATCCACGCCAAAGCGTACGCCGCCGAAGACGTCAAAAAGACGTGGGGCGTAGACGTGGCCGGCGAAGACATAAACGTTTTCGCGCTGGACGGCGCCGTAGCCGTCGGCGGGCTGGGGTACAGTTCGGCGGCGCCAGGCGTCACGTCGGAAAAGAAAAGCGGGCAGGTCATCGTGATTGAAAGATACGTCCGCCCCGACGAAACCGACCCCGACGGCAGGCTTACCATAGTCGCCGGAGACAAACTGCTGTTTGACGGACCTCTGCCGTACATAAACAGGCGGGACGGACAGCGCGGATTTCCGTTTGTCAGGCAACTGTCGCAGACGGTGGCGGGTTGTTTCTGGGGCAGCAGCGTTATAGACAGGCTGATTCCCATACAAAGAGCTTACAACGCCGTCAAAAACCGCAAGCACGAGTTTCTCAACCGCATAGCCATGGGCGTGCTTACCGTGGAAGACGGCTCCGTCGACGTGGACAATTTGCAGGAAGAAGGTCTTTCGCCGGGCAAGGTGCTTATTTACAGGCAGGGCAGCGAGCCGCCTAAAATGATGGACGGCGGCAGTGTGCCCATAGACTTCACTTATGAGGAAGAAAGGCTTATCAACGAGTTTATGGTCATCAGCGGCACCAGCGAACTCAGCCGCAACTCCGCCACGCCTACAAACGTGACCAGCGGCGTGGCGCTGCAACTGCTTGTCGACCAGGACGACACCAGGCTGGCGGCGACGTCTGACGAAATGCGTTTCGCGGTTAAAGAGTGCGGCGAAATGATACTCAGGCTTTACAGACAGTTCGCGCTCACCCCGAGAACAATACGCGCCGTGCGCAAAGACAAAATCGAGGTCATGAGTTTCACGGCGGAAGATATTTCTGACGACGGCATAGTGCTTGACACCACAAGCGAAGTCAACGATACCACGTCGCAGAAACGCAGCATGATGTTTCAGCTGCTTACCGCGGGCGTGCTGTACGACAGCGACGGCAAACTGAGCGAGGAAACAAAGAAAAAGATTTTGCGGCTGACGGGCTTTGCCGACTGGCAGTAATTAACGGAGGAACAAGGTGAAAGAAATTGAAAACAAAGAAAACGCCGCGGCTGAGGAAAACACCGCTCAGGCGGGTGAGCGTGTCGCGGACCGCGCCGACGCCCAGACCGCCGAGGGAAAAATGAAATACGGCAAGTTCGCCGACGCCGAAGGGCTTCTCGCGGCTTACGAAAACCTGGAAAGGGAGTTCACGAGAAGAAGCCAGCGGCTGAAAGAACTTGAAAAGGCTTTGGCGCGCGATAATGAGGATTCACCGCGCGCCGCGCAGACGGACGAAACTTCGGGCGGCGGACAAGCCGCCGCGGGCAACCCCGACGTTTCGCCCGAAGAAGAAACGCTGGACGGGTTTTTGGAGAAGTACGTTTACTCCAACAAAGACATTACGCGCGAGGTCATGAGGAGATACATAGACGGTCTGTCACGGAACGAAGCGCCCAGCGTAATCAACGGAAGAAGCGGCAAAATGCCGCTCACACCGCCAAAAAAGCCAAGAAGCATCAAAGAAGCGTCGAGGCTGGCGGAAAAATTTTTCGAAAAATAATTCGGAGGGAAAATGGTAACATTGCAAAGCGCCGAAAACGCGCTCAAAACTTTGTATCTTGGCGTGGTTTCGGATCAACTCAACACAAACGTCAACCCGCTGTTGGCGGCGATTGAACAGACCGCCAGCGACGTATGGGGCAAAGAAATACGCAAACTCGCGCCGTACGGCATCAACGGCGGCATAGGCGCCGGCACCGAAACCGGCGACCTGCCGGCAGCGGCGGAAAACAATTACGCGCAGTTTGTGCTCACTCTCAAAAACCTTTACGGCACCATCGAGATTTCCGACAAGGCGATAAGGGCGTCGCAAAACAACGCGGGCGCTTTTGTCAACCTGCTTAACGCCGAAATGGAAGGCCTGCTCAAAGCCAGCAAGTTCAATTTCGGCCGTATGCTGTACGGCGACGGCACGGGCACTCTCACCACGGTGGAATCGGCAAGCGGCAACAACGTGGTTGTCACTTCGGTGCAGAATCTCATCGAGGGCATGGTGGTCGACGCGCTGACGTCGGAGGGCGCGTCGACGGGCGTCGCCGGCAGAAGAATCACGAGCATAGACAGAAGTTCAAAAACAATCACCCTGTCCGGCAACGCAATACCTGCAAGCACGCTCACAAAGGGCAACATCATAACCGTGCAGGGCAGTTACAAAAACGAACTGACGGGTCTCGGCGCGATTTTCGGCACGGGCAGCACCCTTTACGGACTGTCCAAGACCGCCAACAAATGGCTTAACCCGCGTTCTTACACATCAACCGCCATCGACGACGTAACCATTCAGAAAGTAATTGACGAAATGGACGAAGTGGCGGGCAGCAAAGCCGACTTTATCGTCTGCTCGTTCGGCGTCAAGAGAGCCTATCAGGAATATCTTACCGAAAACAAGAGCAACGTCGACATCATGAATCTGGCGGGCGGCTACAAGGCGATTTCTTACAACGGTATCCCCGTCGTCAGCGACAGGTTCGCGCCTTCCGGCACGATGTACGTTCTTGACACGACGGAATTCCATCTGCACCAGCTCTGCGATTGGAGATGGCTCGAAGGCGACAACGGCAAAATCATCAGACAGGTCGCCGGCAAGCCGGTATATACCGCCACTCTTGTCAAATACGCCGACCTTATCTGCGATAAACCGAGCGGCCAGGCGAAAATCAGCGGCATAACCGAGAAATAACACAGGAGGAACAAAACGGTGCGGCGTTACAGCCATAAGGTGAAAATCACACACGACGTATTCGACATAGCAGACCGCCTTAAAGAAATTTCCCCCGATTATTTCGTCATGTACGACACAGAACTCGGACGGTTCGAAATCCACAGCGCGGCGCAGTCTCCCGACACATTGTCATTGGTTCTGCCATATGATACATTGGACTGCCGCGCCGTCGATTTGGTCATCAGCACCCGAAAAGAGCACATGGCGGACAGAATAAGGGAGATGGAAGAGCACAACGCCCGCCTCGAAAGAGAGGCGGCGCGGCGGGCGGCTGAACGATATCTGACAGAGGGCGAAGAAACGTCGCGCCGTCTTTCCGTCTGAAACAAGGAGATTTCAATGAAAATCAGAGATATTGCGGAACTTACGGCGGTATTGCTGCAAAAGCACGACCTCCTTGCCGGCGGCGTATTCAACGGCGAGCCGCAGGACGATTTCGTCAAAAGCCAGCTTGCCGACAACCGCGAACTGCGGCTGCTTATCCGCTGCGTAAACCTTGTGCTTAAAGAAGTCGCCTGCGATTATATACAACTCATTCACAGACAGACAATGACTGCCGTGGAAGGAAAAATAGACTACGGCGATTTCGAAAAAACCCTGCTGGAAATCAAGTCGGTGAAAAACCTTAACGGCGAGGACGTGAGATATTTCGCCCTGCCCGATTACGTCGCGGTGGAAGACGGTGTTTTTGAAGTTTCGTACGCCTTCGTGCCGCAGGACAAGGATTTTTTCGACGACGTGGATTTCGGCGGGACAAAAGCGGGCGACAGGGTGTTCGCATACGGGGCGGCGGCGGAGTTCTGCCTGATAAGCGGCAATTACGACGAGGCGCTTATGTGGGAAAGGCGCTATAAAGACGCGCTCACCGTCGCCACCAGAAAGACTACCGAGGTCATCATGCCCAGGCGGAGGTGGTGGTGATGTTCTACCGCAAAAGTCTTGCAGTTAAGGAGCGGGCGAAAAAACTCGTCGCGCTGGATGACTTTTCCGGCGGGATGAACGGCGTTTCTGGCGCCTTTTCCGCCGCCTGCGCCGACGTTTGTTTCAACACGGAAGGAAATTACGGAGCGCTGAGACAGGGTTTGGGATTTGACAAACCGAGGCTCGGCGCTTCGGTTTTCTTTTCCGACGCCAAAAGCATGGCATGCCTTACGCTGGATTTCGGCGGCGGCAAAAGACAATATATTGCCGTTGTTTCTCCGTCGGGCGGTCTGGAACTGTACCCGGCGGATAATCCCGAAGAAGCGGTGTCGGTCTGCGGCACAACGGGCGACGTGCAGATGATGCCGTATGATTACGGCGGCAAGCGGTGCCTGCTGTTTTGCGACGGCTCGGGGCTGCGCCTTTACGACGGCGCGAATATTACCGATTGCGGCGCTGCGATTGCGCCGGGCAGCATGGCGGTGTATTACGAAAGGATTTTCGGCGTTTCCATTGGCGATGACAGAAAAGCGCTGTTCAGCAAAGAACTCGACCCGACCGATTGGACGGAAGATTATTCCGGCGGCGGGTACGTTACGCCGATGGACGGTTTCGGCGGCATAAAAGCGTTGGCGTCTTTTGACGACAGACTGTATCTGTTCGGCGAAAACGCCATAGCCGAAGCGGAAGCGAAAGCCCCGCAGGACGATTTTTCCGTCAAAAGGGTTTTCGCGGCGGGCTGCGGGACAGTCCCCAGCACGGTAAAGGTGTGCGGCGGAGGCGTATATTTTCTGTCGGACGACGGCATATGCGTCTTTGACGGAAACGGCGTCGAGCGTGTCGCCGACCTCGGCGGCAGGATAACCGTCCGCGGCGATGAAAACGCCTGCGTTTACAGGGGGAGTTATTACCTGGCGTGCAGGGTGGATTTCGGCGACGGCAAGCGCGTCCTGTGTGAAAAATCCGATTACCGGAACAACGCTCTGATTAAAGTTTCGCCGGACGGAAGCGTTTCGGTCAGCAGGGGCATGGATATTTCATGCATGAGCGCCGCCGACAGACTGTATTTCGTGAGCGGCGGCAAAATAGGCGAAGTGACTGACAGCGGCTGTTGGTTCGGCGCGCCTTTGCCCAAAGTGTGGCGCACGGCGGAGAGCGACCTGGGCATACTCGGCAAAAAAACCGTGACCGCGGTTAATGTTTATTCGCTCAGAGCGCTTACCGTCAAAATAATTGCCGACGGCAGGGAATATTCGCTGGATATAAGCGGCGGCAAAGATTACAGACGTTTCAAAACAAGCGTCACGGGCAGTCTGTTCCGTTTTGAACTTTGCACCGACGCGGCGGAGCCGCTTGTCGTCAAGCCTGTGTTCGAAGTGTCGTACGGGGGTGAGGAATTATGAGCAATATTCCGGCGGAACTCATGCAGCAGTTTCTGCGTGTGGACAAGCGCTATTCAATCAACCCCAACGAAGAGCCATTTTTCGACATGCCGACCAGCCTTAATCTGGAAAAACTCGTTTACGAGCAGCCGACGGCGGAGGAAATAAGCGCCGCCGCCGAGGCTAAACTGCTGATTGACTATAACAAGTCGAAAAACAAAATCAACGAGACATACACAAAGACCATGGATAAAATCGCCGTGCGCAAAACCGCCGCGCAAAACGACACGCTTGTCGCCAAACAGAAAGTGGACGACGAACTGGCCAAAACAAAGGCGGAAATTTCCGCCGAAATGCTGTCGCGCGGTCTTGCCAGGAGTTCGGTTTTCGCGGAAGCGGTTTCCAAAGCGGAATCGGACGCGCAGTCATCCAAGGACGAACTTGATTGGCGGCTCGAACTTACAATCGACGGGCTGGAAGACGAGGAAGCGGACGCTCTGGCGGTCAAAACGGCGGCGATAGCCAGTCTGGACGACGTATATGAGGACGAACTGGCGCAGGAAATAGCCGAAATGACGCAAAAGGCGCAGGACGAAGCCAACGACGTGGCGAAGTACAACAACAGCGTCGAGCAGGATGAAGCCAATTACAAAAAGTCGTGGACTACATCGTATATCCAGGCGCAGCAGAGCCACGCCGAAACGGCGATGAAACTGCAGGGCATAGCCATCGACCAGGGTTACGACGTGATTCAGCAATATATTTACCAGGACAAAGCGACATTCACCAAAGACTATTATTTGGGCATTGACGCCCAGCAGGCGTACAGCGATTTTGTCGCGGCGCAGACAGAGTTTACGCAGCAACTTTCGGCGGCGTATTACAACGAAGTCAAACAGTTTTTGTACGACAGAACCCAATAACATACGGCGGATTTTCCGCCGTATTTTTTTCTTTTTATTGAAACCGTCCGTTTAATGTGAGATAATGGGAAAAACTTGCGGAAGGAAAGAGGAAGGATGAAACGGAGGAAGACGCTGGCGGCGGGGCTGGGGATATCCCTGGGCATATATCTGGCGGGACACGGCGCC
>ERZ1106932.10-NODE-10-length-84337-cov-28.111435_pt1 | contig 84337 bp, 82 predicted proteins | sample MGYA00403665_ERZ1106932 | MGnify/ENA primary metagenome ERZ1106932 (study PRJEB35170, sample SAMEA104062448) | human gut metagenome | biome: human gut; feature: human-associated habitat; material: faeces | place: Denmark | collected 2012-08-24 ... | reverse complement strand
ATTTTAGTCATAAATAAAACCCCGAAAGTTGCTTTAACTTTCGGGGTACGCCACACAGGCTAAACTGCCTGTTGGGCTTTTTTAAATTTATTGATCAATTTCTTTTTCGCTATCGGTTTTGTAGTCATCGGCTGCTTCTTTAACAGCATCCTTAACGTCTTCTTTAACATCTGACACGGCATCTTTCACCTTGCCAAGTACGCCTTGGGCTTTACCCTCTGCTTCACGTACCTTATCTCCGGTAAGCTTACCTTCTACTTCTTTCACCTTACCAACAACTTGGTCCTTGGCGCTATCAAACTTTTCTTCAACTGACATGAACATGTTCTCCTTGAGTTTTATTTGATGGTACCCCTCTATTTTATCATAAATTTGCCATTTATAAAAATTGCGGGCCTAATCGCTATGATCAAACGGTTATGTTGTCTTTAATCATGCTCAAACTAAAATAGATATACAATTTTTTGCAAATATCTTATAATAATTCTTATAAATGTTCCTTAAAAAAGGATCATTCAACAGATTACTATTTTTCGGGAGAATTTAGGAGAATATGATGTTTCAACACATAAAACGGACAGTCATTTTGGCTGTTTTTTCGAGTGTCGTTGGCTTAATGGGAATTGCCCCAGTTGCCGCTGACCAAACCTATCGCGATGCAACACTGACGGGTGCAGAACAACGGCCGTTGGCCTTCAGTCAATCTAAACAGCTTGTCTTAGGTGATCATGATGACAAACAACGGGCAACGGATGCACATATTCAGTTGGCTAATACTGATAAGCCAACTGCCAAACGCGCAGCACGTTTGACTTACAATCCAGTTGGTTGGCACAACTATCGTTTCAAATATGAAAAAAGTAACGGTAAAATCAGTAAAGAGTGGTTATTCAATCGTGGCCATTTAGTCGGTTATCAATTCAGCGGTCTCAATGACGAACCTAAAAATTTAGTACCTGAAACCGCTTATTTAAATGCCGGTGCCCTTAAAAGCATGAATGCTGCTAATAAGCAATCCATGCTTTATTATGAAAATCATCTGGCCAAGTGGTTAAAGACACACAAAGGCTATCGCCTCGATTATCAAGTGACACCATTGTATCGCAACGATGAGTTACTACCACGACAAGTACGCTTGGCTTATGTTGGCTACAATCCGCGTGGTGAAAAAGTCAAAATTAATCTCCACTCATATCGTGAAGAAAATGGAAATGATGATGCGACTGTCGTCTACCTCAATAATGATAGTCCAAATGCCATTATTGATTACAGTAATGGTACCGCACGCAACACACTCAATAAAGCAAAAACACTAAAAGCTGAACAAGAAGCAGCTGACCAGGCCAAAGCTGAAGCCGAAGCTAAGGCCAACGCAGCAGCAGCCGCTCAAGCTGCTGCGGAAAGCGCTGCTGCAGAAAGTGCTGCGCGCGCCGCTAGTGAGGCCGCTGCGCAACAAGCAGCAGCGCAATCTCAGGCAGCGACGGCCCAAACTGCTGTCGCCCTCGCACCAGCCACTGGTAACATTAATAATACTGGGGCATACAAATGGGCTATTCAAGATGGCTATACTTGGCAAACCCGCAAAGGCCACTCAACACGTGTTGCACCTGGTGGTGCATTGCCAGCAGGTTATCATTGGCAAGTCCAATAAATTACCATACAACGACAAAATAAAAAAGCGCATAAGCGCTTTTTTATTTTGAGTCATCATCTGCGAACGTGTGCTGATCACAACACGTCTTTAAAACTACTCAAGCACGGTTACTAGTTTTCTAAACTATGTACTTCGGATGACAATTGGTACGTTCGCCCATAAGCATCTCTTGTTAGCAAACCAAAATCTACTAATGCGCGTCTTAGCAGTGGATAGTCCGCATAATCGGACCAACGCCGCAATACTAAATTAACGTCCTGTTCATCGTACGTTTTATCACTGTCAAACTTACTGGCTAAATAAGCAATCACGTCACGCTTTTTATGGTATTTCGCTGGCCATTGTATCAAGACCCCATCGTCATTTAAATAGGCTGTAATCCCCTGTGTCATTTGTTCCCTCCCGTTTTTCTGCAATTCTAATATTAAGTTGTCTCTATTATAAACCTCATTAAATTTTAATTCTAGTAAAATCGACAAGCCCTGATTAGCGACTTGATTAATGCGTGCATGTGTCAGATTGCGTTGACACAATACTGGTTTAATAATAAAATTGCAATATAAAATATCATTTTCCTATTTAAGTTTATCTAACACCGACGCAATCCGGTGAGTTACTGCGCCTTAAAATGATAAACGTTAAACATTTACCAAACATGTTAACTAGCCTGTAATCCCTAACATCACATGTGCTGAGCAACCACACTAAAAGGCTAAGGAGAGATTTTTTCATGGCGAAAAAGATTGTTGATGAGAATGGCAACACAGACGTTCAAAAGAAGCCATTTTATAAGCGTGGTTGGTTTTGGACGCTAGCGATCATTGTCGTGCTTGTGATTGCGGCAATTGGTCGCGCTGACGACAGCGCAAAAAAGGTTTCCTCTGAACATAAAACAACTTCTTCAGCTAAGGTTAACCAAAAGACATTCAAAGTTGGTGACACTGTCAAGGCAGATGGCGTTACTTTAAAACTCAATAAAGTGGACTATTATAACGGTAGTTCAATTTCAACACCAGATTCTGGCAAGATGTTCGTGATGGTGAATGTTACTATTACTAATGTCGATCGCAACAAAGTCAGCTACAATCCATTAGATTTCAAATTGGACGACAATGGCAACCAAACTGACCTAACCGAAATTGTGCTAGATGATAATGGTCACAAAGTTGTGGGCGATGATTTGAAGTCCGGCGACCTGACCAAGGGCGCTTCCGTTACTGGTACACTCGTCGGTCAAGCCGTCCAAACAGATAAACTCAAGCTAATTTACACAGGGTCACTATTCTCAAAAGATGAGAAAATTACCTTTGACCTCGACTAATCCTTTATGCCCTTTTGGGCGTACATATATAGGCTAACCACCACGTTCTGATCGCACACAGGAGATGATTATGACGACAACAGTACAAGTTACTTTTCTATTGTTTGCTGCCCTACTGATTGGCGCATCAAAAAAACCAAACCTATCAAAAATATATCGGTTATGCCTTGCTCATTATCGGACTGATCATTTTAGCATATCGACTATTGCGCTGATGCCGCTCACTCGGGTCACAACAAACATCACCTACTCGGTCATAAGACGTGATTTTTAGAAAGGGATATCATGCTATATTTAACAGTCAAATTCATCATGACGCTCATTTTTTGGTTCTTAATTTTCAATCTATTCAATTTTATTTTTGAAAAACAAAAAGCTAAAAATGATGGTGTCGTCAAGTTTGTCAATCAATTACGGTCAACACAATATATCGTATTTATTTTAAGTGTATTGCTAATCGGCTTTATCTTGAACTTGTTCATCACACAGGGTGATTTTTATTACAAATGGCTTTGTATCTATTCAATTGTCCTGATATATTTGCTTTGTTTAAACAAATATCGAGATAAGCAATAATCACTAAACTGGACGTTTTAACACAAAAAAACCGTCCTACCAGTAAACCTGATAGAACGGCTAGAATAGCGCTAGAGGGGATCGAACCCTCGATTTCGGCCTGAGAAGCCGACGTCTTAACCACTTGACCATAGCGCCATAACAAAATATAAGTATACCGAAAAAATACTGCCTCGTCAACAAGCAATCAAAAAAACCGACTCGTGCGATGAAGCTTAACAATGCTAGCAGTCACCAATCCCGCATTTGGCCCTTGCCTTTACATTTAATGTTAAGTTCGCTACACTCAAAGTATCAATTGTATAATACGTGACTGATGACTTGTAGATAATTAGCCAAATACGGCAAGTGTCGGCAAAGCAACAAAACAAAAATTCGTATCATTTATATGACGAACTTTGAGCCACAATTCCCCCCCTTTAAATCGTTACAGACGCAGTTAACATAAGGAGCACAGTATGATCCAACTGACCCAACTCACTAAGAAGTTCAACAGCAAATTAGCCGTTAACCAATTAAACATGACACTTGAGCCCGGTCAAGTAATGGGGTTAATCGGACAAAACGGTGCCGGTAAAACGACGACTTTCCGTATGATTCTTAACTTCATTACGCCGACTTCCGGCACAATCACTTGGGATAATCATCCCATCACGCAACAGGATAAACAACGTATTGGCTTTCTCCCTGAAGAGCGTGGCTTGTATCAAAAGTTAACGATTGAAGAGCAAATACTATATTTCGCTGAACTACACGGCATGCGACGAGCAGATACCCGAACAGCATTAGCTGATTGGCTAAAAAGACTTGATGTTGTGGGCAAAGCAACGGACAAAGTGCAGTCTTTGTCAAAAGGTAATGCGCAAAAAGTCCAAATGATTGCCTCGCTCATTTTCAATCCTGAATTTATCATTTTAGATGAACCCTTTTCTGGGCTTGATCCTGTCAACACCAGCATCATGATGAACGAAATCATCCGGATGCGCGATCAAGGTGCCATGATTATTTTTTCAAGTCATGACATGGACAACGTCACAAAAATTTCAGACCAACTCACCATGCTCAAAAAAGGTGAAGTTATTCTACAAGGCGGCGTGCAAGAAATTCGTGAACAGTTTGGTCGGACAAAAATCTACGTTGAAGGACCCTTCACACAAGCCGAGTTGGCCCAGTTATCAGGGGTTGTTAGTGTCACCCCACGCAGCGCAGGCTTTGACCTCGTTGTCACAGATGAAGCTGTGGGTCATGATATTTTCAACTATGTTACCCGAAACGGCTACATTCCGGCCTTCTCTCAACAACCCCCAACACTAGATGATATTTTCCGACAGGAGGTCGCTCACAATGCCTAATGGACTCATGATCGTCATTAAACAGACGTACCGTAATCATTTCAAATCTCGCGGTTATTGGCTTTTGGTCCTTTCGCCAATTATTTTTGCTGGTATTATTGCTGCGATTGTCTTTGGCATTACAAAAATGCAAGGTAATACCACTCCAAATGTGGCTATCGTCGGTAACTCTGCTGTACGCCAAGTCATGATTAAAAGCGAAAAAAGCCTCGACCTGAAAGTATCACGTATAACAACACAAGCACAAGCAAACAAAGCACTCGACAAGCAAACCCTTGACGGTGTGCTGACTTTTAATGCTAATGGTGCCACGCTCACGACACAGCCTAAGAGTAATAAAATCAATCAAGAGGCAATCAGCAGTGTCTTAGGTAATCTGGCCCGCACACAAAAAGCAGCCCAGTACGGTCTCACACCTGAACAGACCCAAGCATTGATACAGCCTTATCAGTTAAAGTCTGTTGTCAGGCAAGCTGACAACCGTACCACAAATGGCGATAATTCATCAATGGCCAACTACGGCATTGCTGTTGCCATTGGCGTGATCACGATGGTCGTCGTGATGTGGTATACCTCAATGATTGCCACAGAAATCGCCAACGAAAAGTCGTCACGTATTATGGAGACCTTGTTGGCTGCGACATCATCAAATATTCAATATTTCGGTAAAATTATTGGTATTTTTGCGCTAACACTCACACACATGCTCCTTTACTTGGTTGCCGGTATTATTGCCTATCTTATCTTTAAAAATAATGCAGCAGTTGCTGAGATTGCGCATAACTTCTCCGGTATCACTGTAGGATTTACTGTTTATGCTGTTTGCTTTATTCTAGTAGCCGTGGCCTTGTATCTCGTGCTGACGGCAATTATTGCCTCCCTCGTTAATGATAATTCACAAGTTCAACAAGCTGTTGGTCCCGTGACGGTGCTGGCCATGATTGGTTATTTCTTTAGTTACTTTATGACTAACATGCCAAATAATATCGTGATTAAAATTTTAAGTTACGTCCCATTTATTTCACAAAGTATGATGCCTGTCCGCCTGGTTACCAAGGTCGAATCCTGGCCAGCTGCCATTGTGGCCCTGGCTTTGTCGGCCATTGCGCTAGTCCTTCTAGCTTGGTTTGGCCGTGGTATTTACGCGAAAAACGTCTTGTCATACAGCGATGACAAGATTATGGCGCAACTCATCAGAAACATCAAACACCACGATTAAACTGAGGTCCTTATGACAACGCCTTTCTTTCTCACCAATAAAAAATGGTATACCTTTGAAACCCGCACCACATCGGACGGGATACCCTTTCAACGTTTTGAACTCACCAACAAAGCGACACCAGATGCGATTGCCAGCTTCAAAGCAACCATGATTGCCATCGGCCCCGAGGGCCAGATTGAGCCGGATAACTTAAATCGCTTTCAACAAGCACTAGGCTATGCCGCACGCCGACACTATCTGTCAGAAGCACATGGATTATCCGATAACGAGTTAGCCCAAACACTGGCATTTATCAGTTATGCGATTCGTTCTTATCAACTACTCGATGATGCACTGACACCACCCAATACACTCATTTTTAGCAAACGTATTGCCACACTTTACCGGCAATTTTTGAAACAACATCCCACCCGCATTGATGATCCCGACCTCAATGCATGGATCATTGCCCAAGACCAACAACTGACGCAATAAAAAAACTACGACAATATGTCGTAGTTTTTTTGACTAGTCATACCAGCTGTCAGCGAGTTTTTTGTGTGACTTGAGCCAGTCAGCAGCCGCAGCCTTCGGTGATTTACCGTTCTGAATGGCTAACATGACACTTTCCATATCGTCTTTCGTCCAATGGAATTTATCCAAGACTTTCCCAAGTTTTGGGTTATCTTGTTTCAGGCCTTTACGTGTAAAGGTTTGAATATTTTCACCCTTACCCATTGTTTCCTTTGGATCAGCCAAATACTTCAAATGATACTTACTAAACATCCAATGTGGTGACCAACCTGTCACAACAATATCCTTTTTAGCTTTGTAGGCCTTATCAAGCGCAATGGCCATCGCACCAGATGATGAACCTTGCAACTGCCACCCCTTCAAGTTATCATAACTGTCCAATGTTTTTTGCGCACTAGCCATTTCACCGGCGCCAGGTTCAATTCCCGTAATGGTTTTATCCGCCTGATTAGATAAATCAGCAATTGAATTAGCCGCCATATAATCAGGCACAACTAATCCCGTTTTGGCACCGCGTAAATTAGGCCCCAACATGTCGACATCATTTTTAAATTTGTTGTATAACACTTTATTGGTATATGGCAACCAAGCACTGACAGAAGCATCAATTTGTCCCTTCGCAACAGATTGCCACAAAACAGCACTATCAAGTGGTGTCATGGTCACATGATAACCGTGTTGACGCAAAGATTCCGCTAACACGTTAGTTGACGCGACCTCCGAATCCCATTCCACATAACCAAGGTTCACGCGTTGGCCTGTCGCCTTTTGAGTTGTCATCACATTAATGGCCCCGCCAGCAATCATAACAAGCACTGTGGCTAAGATTGTCCAGCGTTTCCAAGGTTTGGTTTCAGCCTTTTGGCCAGGTTGTGTCGTTAACTTTTGCGTAAAGCGATCAATAATGATCGCCAGAATCACTAACCCAAGACCATTGACGAAACCTAAACCAATATCCGCATGTTGCACAGCTGACAAGACACCACGTCCTAAGCCAGGTGCCCCAATCATTGAGGCCGTCACAACCATTGACAAGGCCAACATAATCGTTTGGTTCGCACCAGCTAAGATCGTGTTACGCGCACTCGGCAATTCTAACTTGATTAACTTTTGCCAAGTCGTTGAACCAAACGAATCAGCTGCTTCAACTAATGATACAGGGACTTGGCGAATACCAAGATCCGTCATCCGCACCATTGGTGGTAAAGCAAAGATAATTGAGGCAAACACCCCTGGCACAACGCCAATCCCAAAGAATGCCACTGCCGGAATCAGATAAACGAAACCAGGCATCGTTTGCATAAAGTCCAAAATCGGCTTCACAATGGCTGCTGTTTTTGGTGATTTAGCAGTTAGGATTCCCAATGGAATACCGATGACTAACGAAATAACCGAAGCCATGATAACCAATGTCAACGTACTCATCAAGTCTTCCCACAGATTTTGGTTGGCCACGATGGCTAACCCAAAAAAGGTAAACGCTGGGAAGCCAATTTTTTTAGGTGTGGTTAAAATGGCAATTAACGTGATACCAGCAATCATTAACGGCATTGGAATCGCAGTCAAGCCGTTGGTCAAACCATCCATGACAGCTTGCCCGACGTGTTGCATGACATTAAATAAGCCAGATAGGTGATCGGTTAACCAGTTAACGCCCGCCGTCACCCAGTCTTCTAAGGGTAATTTAGGTATATTAAGCATGTTCGTCCTCTCCTTGTGTATCAGCTAACGCTTCCAAAACACCACCACGAATGATGACACCTTTGACCCGATTGCTGTCGTCAACAACCGCAACAGGGGTTTGGGCATCGTAAATGATTGGCATAATATCCACAATTAACGTATCTAATGAAACCGTTGGCATGTCAGACACCACCTCAGTTAGTGGTGTTTTATCACGGCGCGCAGTCACGGCCGCATCAGATGACAAATAACCAAGAAGTTCACGGTTACGGTTGACGGCAACCAGACCAGAAACTTCTTCATCCGACATTTTACGCAACGCCACCGTTGGGCCATCGACAGTCAAGTTCGTCGTTAAGGCTGGAATCATAATACTTTCCGCCGTCAACACCTTTGTCCGATCAACACCACCGATAAATGTTCGCACATAATCATTGGCTGGATTGGTCAAAATTTCTTCACCCGTGCCGACTTGTTGCAACTGACCATCTTTCATAATGGCAATATGGTCACCAATGTGTAAGGCCTCATTCAAATCGTGGGTAATAAAGATAATGGTCTTACGGACATTAGCCTGCAACTCCAATAGTTCTTCTTGCATTTCACCACGAACCAACGGATCTAAGGCCGAAAACGCTTCATCCATTAATAAAATATCAGGATCATTGGTCAACGCACGGGCTAAACCAACACGCTGTTGCATCCCACCAGATAGTTGCGCTGGGTATTGGTCCTTAAAACTCAGTAACTTCGCGTTATCTAAAGCTTTCTCTGCCCGTTGCCGCCGTTCGGCCTTGTCAACGCCCTGTACTTCTAGCCCGTATTCCGTATTTTCAAGCAACGTCCGATGGGGAAATAGCCCGAAATTTTGGAACACCATGCTCATCTTTTTACGTCGAATATCCAGCATTTGTTTCTTATTAAACTTCGTAATTTCTTGTCCATCAATAAAGAGCTGTCCATCCGTTGGTTCAATCAATCGATTGAGCAAACGAATCAAGGTTGACTTTCCAGAACCTGAAAGGCCCATAATCACGAAGATTTCGCCTTCTTCAATGGTCATGTTGATGTCATACACACCAACCGTACTTCCTGTCTTTTCGACAATCTCGTTCTTACTCTTATTTTGCTTCACCATCTTCAACGCCGCTTTTGGGCGTTTTCCAAATATTTTGGTTAGGTGCTTTATCTCGACTTTATTCGTCATGAAATCCTCCACTTCGTTTCAAATGAGCGTTTCTACCCATCTCCCATTGACTCTGTTTGCGATTTAACTTATACTGCAAAGTGACAACTTATTATAAAAACTAGATTGCCTCTCAAAGTGATGTCTTCTATTCTGTCACAAGTTGTCACTTTTGTCAAATGAGGTAACTTTTGGAGAACCATATGCGAACAATTAGAGAACCACGTTATCGTAAAATCGCCTATCAAATTGCACAGAAAATCGCTGACAACGATTACCCCGTCGGTAGCAAGTTACATGCGCGTTCAACACTGTCCGTGGCCTTCGGTGTCTCGTCAGAAACGGCACGCAAAGCTGTCAGTGTGCTTGCCGATTTGCAGATTGTGAAGCCAATTCATGGCAGTGGGGTTGAGGTCTTATCCCGTGAACGCGCCAAGGCCTTTTTGAAGCAGTCGGAAACAACGTTTGATATCCAAGCCTTGCATGGCCAAATTAATGATCTGATCGCACAACAAAAACAAGACATTCATACATTAGAACAAACCCTATCGCGCCTATTTGACCAAACGCAACGCGTCCAACGCCATCGTCATAGTCCGTTGACACCCTATGAACTTGAGTTGCATGATGATAGTCCTAAACTTGGCTTATCAGTCGGCAGTCTTAACCTCTGGCAAAGCACAGGTGCCACGTTGGTGGCCATCCTACATCATGATGAACTCATCGTCTCACCAGGACCATATGCTGTGATTGAACGGGGTGATACCTTGTATTTTGTTGGTAACGAAGCAGTCGTTGAGACGGTCTACAATTTCTTTTATCAAAAATAACACGCAAAAAACGACAGTCGCCCTGTCGTTTTTTTAATTGTCTTGACAACCAATCACCTTAATTGTAAACTTAAACAATTAAATAGGTTTACAAAGGAAAACACATGAAAACACAAAAGCTCACCCTCACCGTCATGATGATTGCCTTACTGATTGTCATGGCTTACCTGCCCGCCATCCCCGTTGGCTTGGTACCCATTGTCGTACAAAATCTCGGCATTATGCTGGCTGGCGCCCTCCTTGGTTGGCGTAACGGCGCACTCGCGATTATTGTCTGGCTCTTCATGGCCGCCATCGGGTTACCTGTCTTGGTTGGCGGGGCTGGTGGCTTCCCACATTTTTTCGGCGCAACAGCCGGTTATATTTGGTCTTATCCCGTTGCAGCTGCACTGATTGGGCTGAGCGTGCAGGCCCTTGATCGTTTGAAAAAAACCAATTTTGTGACATTATTACTCGTTATTTTAATTTTTGGTGTGGTGCTGGTTGATGTCAGCGGCGCAATTGGGTTACACATTGTGACCCATATGCCGCTCCCACAGGCCTTGTTACTACAACTCACATATGTACCAGGTGACTGTGCGAAGGCTGTCATTGCCACAGTGGTCACACTGGCGTTACGACGCCGCTTTCCCCAACTTACCCATGTTTAATATCTTAGGTATCGGAACTGATGCTGCTGGGCGTTGCACCCATTGGCATACTGAGGTCGATATTATTGCCAATAAATGCCAGCAGTGCCAGGCTTATTACGCCTGCTATTTATGCCACAATACGCTGACAACGCATGAATTTGTACCCGTTGCTAAAACTGCCTTAGGGGCCCTTTGTGGGTCATGTGGGTTAGAGATGACAGGCAACGCCTATCTCACACAAACAGCCTGTCCTCGGTGTCAACATGCCTTTAATCCACAATGCCATCTACATCAACAGATTTATTTTTGCTAAAATAAACGTATGACAACTGTAGAAAAATTATTCCATATTTTCGTCAACCATGCCGACGAATGGGTATCCGGTGAAACCATTGCCAGTGAGCTTCACATTTCTCGTGCTGCCGTCTGGAAAGCCATCAATAAATTGACTGAAGCCGGCTTTATGATTGAAAGTCAGCGTGGTTTAGGTTACCGTTATATCCCCAATGAAAAAATGACCAGTACCGAAATCCAGCACCTCTTGGGCGTGCCAATGGCGATTCGCGTTTTTGATTCATTAGACTCTACTAATCGTTATGCTAAGTTGGCCTTAATAGACGAGACGCTCAACGCGCCGCTAGTAGTCATTTCAAACATTCAAACACACGGGGTCGGTCATTTAGGTCGGTCATTCTTTTCGCCTAGCCAAACGGGGCTTTATTTGAGTATTGCCCTGCCCCTGACTTTTCAAGATACTGTCAAACCCCATTTATTAACGATTAGTACTGCCGTTGCTGTGGCGAAAAGTATTCGGACCCTCTTTGGGGTTGACCTGCAATATCAATGGCTGAACAACTTATATTTCAATCAGCAAAAGGTCGGCGGCATTCTCACTGAAGGGATTATGACCTTAGAAAGCCAAACTTTTTCGGGCTTGGTTGTTGGCATTGGGCTAAATCTCACCCCACCGCATACCACACAACCACAACCAATGGGTGCCATTACACCAGAATTGACCTTGTCACGCAACGTAGTTGCCGCACAAATCATTCAAGACTTTTTCCAAATGTACGAACAATACCAATCTAGCATGTATTTACCAGCTTATCGGCGGCATTTGATTGGCTTGGGTGAAACAGTGACAATCACCCAATCAGATCAAAGCCTTACCGGACAACTGTTACAAGTCACTGATGACGGTTATCTACAACTGCAAACACCAACTGGTATCACGACGATAACCAGTGGTGATCAACTATAAAAAGGACAGGTCATCAAGACCTGTCCTTTTTAATTGGCTTGCTGCTGTTCAGCAAGTGTGACTGTATTTTCTAATAGGGTCGCAATCGTCATTGGCCCAACACCACCAGGCACTGGGGTAATGTAGCTGGCAATACCTTGAACAGACGCAAAGTCAACATCCCCGACCGCTTTACCGTCAACATAATTCATGCCGACATCAACGACAACAGCGCCTTGTTTCAAATCGGCGCCGTTAATAAAGTTTGGCTTACCAACACCGACGACAACAATATCGGCATCTTTCAAATATCTTTTTAGGTCAGCGGCTGGTGTATAACGATGCGCTAATGTCACCGTCGCATCCGCGTTATTGAGTAAAGCAAACATTGGGCGGCCAAAAAGTTGTGACCGGCCAACGACCACTGCCTGCTTCCCAAACGTTTCAATACCATAGTGATTAAGCAATGTCATCACACCTTGCGGCGTCGCTGCAACGGTGTAATCCGCCAAAGCGTCTGCAAAGAGCATCCCTTGTACGGTGGCACCTAAACCATCAGCGTCTTTATGCGGAGCAACCGCTGAGAAAACTTCACGTTCTTTGACACCTTCAGCCAAAGGACTTTGGACTAAAATACCCGTAATGTTGTCATCCGCATTCAATTCAGCCACCAATTGCAACACGCTTTCCGTGGTTGCATTGGCGTCAGTTGGAATATCTTTTGTTTGAATGCCCAATGCCGCTGCTTTTTTAGATTTCATGCCAACGTATAAACGACTCCCGTCATTTTGTGGGTCATAAATTACAGCAAGCGTTACTGGCTTGTCCAGCTTCGCCACACGTTCAGCAGTCTTGGCATTCGTGAGCTTTGCCACAGCTGCGCCATCAAGTATTTCAGTCATCAAAATGCTCCTTCGTTTGTCCGCACTTTTATGTTATATTTTTCTTAACAAAACTAAGTCATTGGAGTTTATTATGTCAGATCAACGGATTAGCTGGGATCAATATTTTATTGCCCAAGCCGCCATTTTATCAACACGTTCAACTTGTACCCGCTTGCACGTTGGGGCCGTCTTGGTCAAAAACAACCGGATTATCGCCAGTGGTTATAACGGGGCCGTTGCTGGCACCCCACACTGTACCGATGTCGGTGACTTAATCGTTGATGGGCATTGCATCCGCGCTGTTCATGCGGAGCAAAATGCCCTGATGCAAGCCGCACAAATGGGTATTAGCGTCGCTGACGCGACGGTTTATGTCACCGATGTCCCCTGTGTCCATTGTACGAAGCTCTTATTACAAGCAGGCGTGTCAAAGATTAACTACATGCGTAACTATCGCAACGATCCTTTTGCTGAAGAACTCTTGCAACAAAAGCAAGTGCCGTTGCAACAAGTGCCCTTTTCACAAGAGACAGCCAATCAAATTGACTTATCGCGTTTCGTCACACATGAATGATCTCACATCAAAAACCTTGAATTATTTGTTAATAACGAACTATTTTTATTTTAGCATAATTTATCCGTTTAGAAAACGAATACTCGAAATACTTATCATAATCTAACTTAAGTCATGAAGTCACTGTTTTAATAGCAAAATAGCCAACTCACCTTTGCCCAAAAGCCCGTCACATCAAGCGAATCACGATTTTCTCAGATACGAACAAACTTGCCAACCACGGTAAAATTCGTTAATATTTAAGATAGATGATTTTGAGAAAGGAACCGCGTAACGTGCTTGTTACGCGATCAATACGATGTCAAAAAATGAACAGCAATACCTTGATTTAGCACAAAAAATATTAGCTGAAGGTAACCTCAAAGGCGACCGTACCGGAACGGGGACGCACTCCCTCTTTGGTACGCAAATGCGCTTTGACTTACAAGAAGGCTTCCCCCTTCTCACAACCAAGAAAGTTTTCTTTGGGTTAATCAAATCCGAACTACTCTGGTTTTTGCGCGGTGATAACAACATTCGTTTCCTACTACAACATAACAACCATATTTGGGACGAATGGGCCTTTAAAAATTGGGTAGAATCAAACGATTATACCGGTCCTGATATGACCAACTTTGGCCATCGCGCAGAAACTGACCCTGAATTTGCGGCCGTCTATCAAGCGCAAAAAGCGATTTTTGTCGACAAGATTTTAAACGACGATGCCTTCATGGAAAAGTTTGGTTACGTGGGTGACGTCTATGGCAAGCTCTGGCGTGGTTGGGAAACGAGCAGTGTGACAGCTGGTGCCGAGACCGTTGATCAAGTTGCGCGCTTAGTTGAAGAGATTAAAACAACGCCTGACTCTCGTCGCCTTATTTTGACAGCCTGGAATGCTGATACAACACCGCAAGCCCCCTTGCCTTCATGCCACGTCTTAAGTCAATTCTATGTCGCTGATGGCAAATTAAGCCTTCAGTTGTATCAACGTTCGGGTGATTTCTTCTTGGGTGTGCCGTTCAACATTGCGTCATATTCACTTTTGTTGCATATGATGGCCGCACAAACAGGTTACGAGGTCGGTGACTTTGTGCATACAATCGGTGACACGCACATTTATAACAACCACGTGGCTCAAATCACAGAACAACTCTCACGCCCGATGCATCCCCTACCAAAGTTATGGTTAAATCCGGACGTTAAATCAATTTTTGATTACACGATGGCTGACATTAAGGTGCTTGATTATGAAAGTGAAGCTCCAATTAAGGCACCGGTCGCTGTTTAAGGCGTTATCGACCAACTGAAAGGACCTCATCATGAAAATTAGACCGTTGGAAAAAAGGGATTTACCTTATATTTATCAACAGGAAAATTCCCGAAAAGTCATGGCGCTGTGGTTTCAAGAAGCTTATACATCATTTGAAGAACTGCAACTGCTCTATGAACGCCATATCCTAGATCAGACTGAGCGTCGGTTTGTTGTGGAAGATGACGACCAATTTATCGGCGTCGTCGAGTTAATGTATATCGACATGTTACACCGACATACAGAAATTCAAATTATTATTCACCCCGACCATCAAGGCCTTGGCTTTGCGCAAGCAGCTATTCGGGCGGGCGTTGAATATGCTTTCCAAGTGTTGAACATGCACAAGGTCTATCTGTACGTTGATGTAGATAATGCCGCAGCCATCCACATCTACAAGAAGGTTGGTTTCAAAGAAGAAGGTATTTTACGCGAACACTTCTTTGCCGAAGGTCAATATCACGACAGTATGATGATGGGTATTTTAGCAACAGAATTTACCACTAATTAATAAAAAGACTGAACACTGTATTGGTGTTCAGTCTTTTTTTGTCAATTTTTACGGTAGCCTATCCCAATAAAAAAAACTTGTTTCTCAGGAAACAAGTTTGAGATTCAGAACTTCTCGGCGAACTGAATAATCATAAACGCTGAAAGCGTTTACAATACTATTATATCAATTTTTAATAAATGGTCAACCCGCTAAATACGATTCGTTTAGCCTTGAGCATCAATCATTTGTGACCCTAATTCAAAGTTATGTGAGTAATCAACTGGGATGTCCACCACTACTGGGCCTTCAGATGCAAAGGCTTCATCAAGTACCGCATTCAATTCATCTGGTGTGTTGACACGTAGCCCCTTGGCACCAAAACTTTCAGCATACTTCACCAAGTCGATGTTACCAAAATCAACACCGGCTGAGCGACCGTCATACTTCATTTCTTCTTGGAACTTGACCATGTCATAGTGGGCGTTGTCATTCCACACAATATGCACGGTGTTCAACTTCAAACGAACAGCTGTTTCTAATTCCATTGATGAGAAGAAGAAACCACCATCACCAGAAACCGACACTGCCTTGGCATTTGGACGCAACATCGCTGCTGTCATTGCCCATGGCAAACCAACACCAAGCGTTTGCATACCATTTGAAATCAAGAAGTGACGGGCAACGTATGACTTGAAGTGACGCGCCATCCAGATGTAGTGTGAGCCAATATCAGTTGCCACAGTCATATCATCCGTCACATGCGCTTGAATCGCTTTGATGATGTTTAATGGGTGGTTCAAATGACCTTGCGCTGGCGTGTAAGTTGGTTCGTCTGACGCGCGTAAATCCGCCTTCAATGTCTTCAAAACGGCTCGACTATCCACAGGTAATTCATAACCAGCCACACGTTCTGTTAATAAGTCTAAGCTTTGACCCAAGTCACCCACAAGTTGACGCTTTGGCACAAAGTTATTGTCGATTTGGACTGGTGTTGTATCCAACGCCACAATGTTCAAATCATTTTCTTTATTCCAGTTACGTGGTTCGTATTCAATCGCATCATAACCAACCGTGATGACCAAGTCAGATTGCTTCAACAACTTGTCCCCTGTTTGGTTACGGAAGAAGCCAATACGGCCAAAGAATGTTTCTGGTTCCAATTCACGAGAAATAACGCCTGAACCTTGGAATGTTTCTACGACTGGCAATGTCGTTTGCTTCAACAACTTGTGCAAAGCGGCAACCGTATCATCGTCAGAACCACGCGCGCCAACCAACAAAACTGGCAATTTAGCTTGCTTGATTTGTTCAGCTAACCAATCCAAATCAGCTAAGGCTGCTGCCCCTTGCTTGGCATAAGGCATTGGTGGCAAAGCTTCAACTGACACGGGTGCATCATCCACATCTTGTGGCAATGAAACAAAGGCTGCCCCTTTTTTAGCGCCATTAGCAGCCGCAAAAGCGTTCGCGATAATTTCTGAAATGTTATTGGGATCTTGAATTTCTGAACTATAATTCGTAATTGGGGCAAACAGTGCCACTGAATTCGTTGATTGGTGCGTCAAACGATACAAGTCTTTACGTGGTACTTGACCACCAATCGCAACTACAGGGTCGCTTTCAGCACTTGCTGTCATCAAACCACTCACCAAGTTACCCACACCTGGACCTGATGTGACAATTGTGACACCTGGCTTACCGGTAATACGCGCAAAAGCTTGTGCCATAAAGACCGCATTTTGTTCGTGACGCGTCACAATTAATTTTGGCACTTTTTGACCAGGGGCTGGATGTTCCAACGTCGTAAAGAGACGATCAATCTTGGCACCGGGAATTCCGAAAACCAAATCAATCCCATGGTTCGTCAAGCTATCTGCAACAATATCTGCACCGTACTTTTGATCTGACATTTGATATCAAGGGTAGTTAACGCGCTGACCGACACTTAAGCAAGACAAGCCGATCATTAACTACTCATTCCTCCATTTTTTTCAATAAGCCTATCATAGCACTTTTTAGCTGGTTATGGTCAAAAAAACTTTGTGAAATTCATCGCTATATCAGTGTTCTTTCCTTCACAAACTCATAATTAGACCAAATAAAAAAGTTATCCGAATTGGATAACTTTTACGTTTAATCACTAAATTCAAAGACAAAGTCTGAGTTATTGATACGGACATCATCCCCATCTTTGGCCCCAGCAGCACGTAAGGCATCATCGACACCCATGTGACGCAATTGGCGACCAAAACGCATAATCGTGGCATCACGCTGAATGTTGGTCATCAAGAACAACTTTTCAACTTCAGCACCACCGACAACCCATTGCTCAGAATCTTCATCCCATTCAATTGTAAAGTCATGCTTTTCTGGCTTAAAGTCATACGTCTTTTCAGTCGGTGTGGCTTCAACGACTGGACGATAGCTTTCTGGTGCTGGTGCAGTCGCCAAAGTATCGGCCGTGACACGCATCAACTCCTGGACGCCATCACGCGTCAAAGCTGAGATTGGCATAATCTTTGGTTGGGTTGGTAAGCCTGAATCAGCAGCTACTTGTTCTCGGAATTGCATCAAATTGTCGGCTGAATCCGGCATATCCATTTTAGTTGGCACAATAATGTGTGGTCGTGCCAAAATGGTTTCATCATATTGTTGTAATTCGTCAAGAATCTTACGGTATTGCGTATACGGATCCGTGCCTTCAATCCCTGACATGTCAACCAAGTGCAAGATGACCTTCGTCCGTTCAACGTGACGTAAGAATTGGAAACCTAACCCAACACCTTGAGCTGCACCTTCAATCAATCCTGGTAAGTCCGCCATAACAAAGTCACGTTCATCTGGCAAACGAACCATCCCAATATTGGGTGCTAACGTCGTGAAGTGATATGCGGCCACTTTTGGCTTCGCATTTGACACCACAGAAAGCAACGTTGACTTACCTGCTGATGGGAAACCAACTAGCCCAACATCTGCCAAAACTCTTAATTCGAGCTTCAAATTCCGAATTTCACCTGGTTCACCGTTTTCTGATAATTCCGGTGCGGGGTTGGCTGGGGTCGCAAAATGAATATTCCCACGGCCACCACGACCACCCTTGGCAACAACCAGTTCTTGTCCGTTTTCAAGCATATCGCCCAAAACTTCACCTGTATCGGCGTCTTTCACAATTGTGCCTTGTGGTACTTTAATATAGCGATCATCGGATGACGCACCTGTCATCCCCTTTGTGCCACCATTACCACCTGGTTGTGCTTTAAAATGTCGGTTATAACGGAAGTCCATCAGCGTACGTAACCCTTCATCGACTTTCAAAATGATTGAGCCACCATGCCCACCATCACCACCAAAAGGCCCGCCCATTGCGACGAACTTTTCGTGACGGAAAGACACAATACCGTCTCCCCCTTTACCGGCTTTTACTTCAATTTCTGCTTGATCTACGAATGCCATAGTTTGATTGCGCGCAACTTGTTGCCTCACGCACGATCGTCCAGCTGCAAAAGCCTGATTCGTGCGTGTCGCTGCGCCCCCCTTCTCCTTGTCTGCTTACCGAAGTAAGCTTGCGATATTTTAATACTCTAGTTTACCATAAAAAACAACTTCATGCGACTATTACGCCGTGACTCAAGCGCCCGACTGTAAACTGAGGTGAATGACTCGTGCCAGTTTTTCATTAATACCAATAGCCTGTAGGTCGGCGATTGAAGCCGCGGCAATTTTTGGTAACGACCCAAATTCACGCAAAAGTTTTTGTCGGGTCTTAGGCCCGACACCATCAATCCTATCAAGTCGTGATGCTAACGTGTTTTTACTGCGTAACTGTCGATGGAAACTGACGGCAAAACGGTGCACCTCTTCTTGTACCCGCTGAATTAAGAAGAACCCTTCAGATTGTTTGTCAAAGGTCACCACTTTTCCAGTATGACCATCAATGAGATCAGCAGTCTTATGTTTATCATTTTTAACCATGGCCGCAATTGGGACATGCGTGAGACCCAATTCATCCACCAGTACTTCTTTGGCAGCATTGAGCTGAATCTCGCCCCCATCCATTAAAATCAAATCCGGCATCTCGCCACCTTCTTTTAACAAACGGGAATAGCGCCGACGAATGACTTCTTGCGTTTCCGCCCATTCATCCGCATGATCAACAGACTTAATTTTATACTTTCGGTAGAGGTCCTTATTTGGCACGCCATCTTCAAACACCACCATCGCACTCACAATTTCAACCCCTTGGGTATGTGAGTGGTCAAAAGCTTCAATCCGATGGCCCATGGGAATATGCAAGGCATCAGTAATCTCGCGCATGGCACCCGTGGTTTTCTTTTCATTAAGTTGCATCAAGCGGAATTTTTCTTCTAGCGCAATGCGGGCATTTTTTTGCGCTAAATCTAGCAAATCACGCTTTTCACCCCGCACCGGGATCCGAACGGGGACGCCCAATGCTTCAGTCAATGCTGCGGTGTCAATCCCTTTTGGTACTAAGACTTCGTTTGGCTTTTGAATGTTGCGCTGCGCATAAAATTGTTGAATAAAATTCATCATTTCTTCATCAGCGGAGCCAACGACCGAAAATGTTTGTTTAAATTGCCGAATGAGGCGGGCTTGCCGGAGGAAAAAGACCTCAACAGTCATCCAACCTTTATCCAGATGATAATTGAACAAATCACGCGGCGTGGTATCTTTTGATAGCACCCGCTGACTTTCAACCGTTTCGTCAATATATTTTAATTGATCGCGTAAGTCAGCTGCTTGTTCAAAAGCTAATGCCTCTGCTGCGGCTGTCATTTTCTCAGCAATGGCCTTTTTAACGGCAGCCGTATCCCCATCCAAAAAACGCTTAATCTGGTCAACTTGGGCTGCGTATTCAGCCTCTGGTACTTCATGCCAACAAGCGCCCAAACATTGCCCCATATTATAATACAGGCAAGGTCGGCCCTGAAAGCCGTTACAGCGGCGCAAGGGATAGTTTTTTTCCAAAAAGCGCAACGTTTCTTGAGCTGCAAACACGTTAGGATAGGGACCAAAATAAAAACCCCCATCTTTTTTAACTTCGTTAACCATGGCCATTTTAGGATCACGTTCTTTAGTAATTTTAATGTACGGATAGCCCGTGCCATATTTCAATCGAATGTTGTAGTACGGCTTGTATTTCTTGATTAACTCATTTTCCAACAAAAAGGCTTCTTTGTCAGAATTCGTCACGATATAATCAAAATCCACAATATTTTGGACCAATTCAGCGGTCTTACCTGTATGATCTTGCTTAAAATAAGACCGGACACGGTTTTTAAGGTTTTTGGCCTTCCCCACGTAGATAATTTTGCCGCTCTGGTCTTTCATTTGATATGACCCAGGTTCTGCTGGCAGTAACGCGAGTTTTTGTTCAATGTGTTGTGATGGATTTGCTAACATAGTTTTATTATACCAAGCCACGCAAGCATTTTGGTCGAAAATAAAAACACGCGTTCGCGTGTTTCTCATTTTAATTATGCTTCATGTTGTAAGGCTGCACCAATAAAGTCATGGTACAAACCTTCTGGACGATCCGGACGTGAGAGGAATTCTGGATGGTACTGTACTGCAACGAAGAAATCATTCTTTGGATATTCAATCACTTCCATCAAACGATTGTCTGGTGATGTTGCTGCAAAGACCATACCAGCCTTTTCAAATTCGTCACGGAACTTTGTGTTAAATTCATAACGGTGACGGTGACGTTGTTCAACTTCTTCAACATCGCCATAAGCCTTGGCTGTTAGTGTTCCTTGCTTTAACATCGCTGGATAAAGACCCAAACGCAATGTGCCACCAAGGTTTTCCACGTTTTCTTGATCCTTCATCAAATCAATAATTGGTGCTTGCGTTTCTGGATTAAGTTCGGTTGAGTTCGCATCTTCATAGCCTAGAACGTGACGTGCAAATTCAACGGAAGCCAACTGCATCCCCAAGCAAACACCCAAGAACGGCGTGTTTGTTTCACGAGCAAAGCGAATCGCTTGAATTTTACCTTCAGTACCACGGGCACCAAAGCCCCCAGGTACCATCACGCCATCGGCATCAGCTAACAATTCTTGCACGTTTTCAGCTGTCACAGTTTCTGACTTAATGTGGTTAATGTTCACTTCAGCATCTTGAGCGTAACCCGCATGCTTTAAGGCTTCATTAACTGAAATATATGCATCTGGCAAATCTGTATACTTACCAACCAAGGCAATGTTGACTGTTTTCTTTGGGTGCTTGATATGATCAACCATCGCTGTCCAAGCTGTCATGTCAGCCTTTGGCGCGTCAATCTTCAACTTTTCCAAAACGACGTCATCCATGCCTTGTGCTTGCAAGTTCATTGGAATGTCATACAATGATTCCACGTCACGTGATTCAATCACCGCATTCGCATTAACATCCGTAAAGGTTGAAATCTTTTGCTTCAAGCTATCTTCTAGTGGTTCAGAAGTACGCAAGACGATCATATCAGGTTGAATACCCAATGAACGCAACTGTGCCACAGAATGTTGCGTTGGCTTTGTTTTGGCTTCACCAGCTGCTGTTAAGTAAACAATCAAGCTCGTGTGAATGTAAAAGACGTTATCGTTACCAAGATCTGACTTCATTTGACGCAAAGCTTCGATAAATGGCAAACTTTCAATATCACCAACTGTGCCACCAACTTCAACAATCACCACATCAGCGTCTGTTGATTCCGCAGCTTTTTTCATCTTATCTTTAATGGCATCGGTAATGTGCGGAATGACTTGCACTGTCCCACCATTATAGTCACCGCGACGTTCCTTAGCCAATACTTCTGAGTAAATACGGCCTGTCGTCACGTTTGAATACATGTTCGTGTTAATATCCATGAAACGTTCATAGTGACCCATGTCCAAATCAGTTTCAAGACCATCACCCGTCACAAAGGTTTCACCGTGTTGGTAAGGTGACATTGTCCCTGGATCAATGTTGATGTATGGGTCCAACTTTTGAATCGCTAATTTCAACCCACGATTCTTCAATAAGCGGCCAAGTGATGCCGCGACAATACCCTTCCCCAAAGATGACACAACACCACCTGTGACGAAAATGTACTTTACTTGTTTATCTGCCATGATGCCTCCTCATGATATAGCGCTAGGCGCTTGCAACGATTCAGGGGGTAAAAATAAAATAGAAAAGCCCCCAAGTTGAACTTGGGAGCTTTTAACGTCTGTCCCAATAAATGGGAGCCCTAATATATAATACAGAGTTCGGTTATATTTGTCAAACATTAACCTACTTTTTTAAAACATATTTGCTTATGCTTTAACACGCTTGAAAACCGTGATGGTTTCCACGTGCGTGGTTTGTGGGAATTGATCCAATGGTTGGACTGGGCCATCAATCTCAAATCCTTCAGCTAAAATTTGGACGGCATCACGCGCTAAAGTCGCTGGGTTGCAGCTAATATAGACAAACGTTTCTGGTGCCATAGCGGCTACGGCGGAAATCAGTTCCGCTGTCAATCCCTTACGTGGTGGATCTACAAAGACAACATTAGGCTTCAAGCCCTCAGCTGCCCAAGCCACCATTTGTTCTGGGGCATCAGCCGTGACAAAAGTCACGTTGTCAATTTGGTTGTTGCGCGCGTTTTGTTCCGCATCGGCTACCGCATTTTCAACAACTTCCACACCATAAACATGCTTCACCTTGTCAGCAATTGACAACGTAATGGTCCCAATACCAGAATAGGCATCAACAGCAATATCTGTTGGTTTCAAACCAGCTTTTTCAGCTGCCAACGTGTACAACGTGGCGGTTGTTTGTGGGTTTACTTGATAAAATGAGTTCGGTCCAATGACAAAGTCTTTGCCCATCAATTGGTCGTGAATATCATCAGCACCCCAAATGGTTTCATTCCATTGTCCCATGATCACATTGGTATCATCATGGTTAATGTTGTGGATAAAGCTCTTTAATTCAGGGAGTTTTGCCTGCAAACGTGTCGCAATTTCATCAGCTTGTGGCAAACGCTTGGTGTTGGTCACAATCACGACCATTAATTCGTGTGAATAATATCCGCGACGTGCCATAATATGGCGCACAACACCTTTTTTAGTTGTTTCGTCATAGGCTGATAAGCCAAGATCACGTAAGATATCCCGCGTTACCGTCACCGCTTCGTCGACCTTTGGATCTTGAATGTAAAAGTCTTCCACAGGGACTAAGTTGTGTGACCCACGACGATAAAAACCAGTTTCCAAGCGGCCATTGATTTCTTGCACAGGGACTTGGGCTTTGTTACGATACTTGGTCGGATCAGCCATCCCAATGGTTGGGCTGACATCAACGTCAATATTGACTTTTTTAAATAGTTGTTCAACTTGACGTTGCTTGAATTCAAGTTGTGCGTCATATTTCAAATTTGCCAACGGCGCAATTCCCGTTGTAATCGCAATTTGATTGGCATTTTGCACGCGATTTGGTGATTCTTGCAGACGCTTGATTACACGACCAAAGGCAAAATTCTTTTGCACTTTCGTGATACCCAGACGCACAATTTCTCCTGGAATCGCATCGACAACAAAGATGGGAAAGTTATCAATTTTAACGACGCCCATGCCTTGATAAGTAATGTCAACAACTTCCCCTTCAACTTCTTGGTTCTTGGTTACAGGGGCTTTTTGGGGGTAAACCCGATTGGCTTTTGCCATAGCATTTCGCTCACTTTCTTGTTGCGCCTTTTGATACGCACTTTAATGTCACATTATTTAACGTCGAGTTTTTCGACGTCCGCCATAAACTGTTGCTTTGTTTTGTCGGAAATAGTGGCCGCTTCTGGCATGCCAGAACGGTTAGCCACAAACTCAATGTGTTGTTGCAGATCTGTGAATAACATCGGCGCATCCCCGCCATATTCACCATCCAAGTTAACCTTCAATTGATCATCATCTAATGGCGTGATTTCAACTTTATTGGTCTTTTTATAAATCATTTGGGGATTATCCACATGCTTGCCACCATTTAACATTTGGGCAACCATTTGCAAAATTTGGCCCAAGTTAGATTCTTTAATAATCAATAACGTGAACTTACCGTCGTCTAACTTCGCATCCGGCACAATCGACTCAAACCCACCAACAGAATTGGTTAGGGCTAAGAAAATCATTGAAATCTTACCAGAATATTCACCGTCATCATAGGTCACGCGGGCATTAACCGGCTTAATTCGGGTAATGAGCTCTGTCCCTTTTACCAAATAGGCTAAGTAACCATACAATGACTTCATCAATGATGGGACCGCGTAAGTCACTTCACTAATTGTGCCCAAAGCGGCAATATTCATGAAATATTTGGTCTGACCAGCTTGGTCAATTTCCCCAATATCCATCTTAATGGTTTCATGCTGCAAAATCACTTTCGCAGCTTCCAAAGGTTCGTCACGTGGTAACTTCAACGCACGGGCGTAATCATTGGTTGTTCCCGCTGGAATCACCGCCATCATCGGCCGCTTTTCTAAAGGCGCCAAACCATTGACCACTTCATTAATCGTCCCATCGCCACCGGCCGCAACAATTAAATCAAACCCCGCCTCAGCCGCACGCTTAGCTTCTTTGGCTGCTGACATAGGTTCTGGCGTCGTGGCAAAGGCTGACGTTTCATACCCTGCTGATTCATAAACTTGCAAAATATCCAACATTTCACGTTTGATAGCCTCACGCCCAGATGTTGGGTTGTAGATAATTCTTGCTCTCATGTTCGCTTGTGCGTAAGTGTTATGAACACGTTACTTGACACGTTGCCGTGCTCACACAATCCTTTCTTAAAAACTTATGTACACAGGCAAAAGCCTGTTATGACTGACGACCATCATCGTCAGTTAACTATTAGAAATTAACGCTTGGCTAACTCTTCCAACAATAGTTTATTCATGACAGTTGGATTTGCTTGCCCCTTAGACATCTTCATCAGTTGCCCAATCAAGAAGCCTGTTGCGCGATCTTTACCGCCCTTGAAGTCCTCAATTGACTGTGGGTTGGCATCCAAAACAGTTGTAATCCATTCTAATAGGACAGCTGGATCACTAATTTGAACCAAACCATGCTTCTTGGCAAATGCTTCTGGTTCTTCACCAACCATAATCGCTTCAAACACTTGCTTAGCTTGCTTCGTTGAAATTGTCCCATCTTCAATCAAGCGAATCATACCTGCCAAATGTTCTGGGGTTAATTGCGTTTCTGACAATTCTACTTGATGCTTGTTCATGTAGGCATTCACATCACCAATTAAGTAGTTCGCCGCACGCTTAGCGTCAGCGCCTGCTGCCACTGTCGCATCATAGAAATTGGCCATCGCCAACGTTTGCGTCAACACTTCAGCATCATAAGGTTCAATACCCAAGTTTGTCACATAATCATGTTGCCGTTCAGCCGCAGATTTTGGCAATTCAGCTGCCACCTTGTCAATCCAAGCTTGGTCAATGACGACGGGTGCCAAATCAGGTTCGGGGAAGTAACGGTAGTCGTCGGCCCCTTCCTTGACACGCATCAAGATTGTTGACTTAGTTGGTTCATTATAACGTCGGGTTTCTTGTTGAATCACACCACCAGCTCGCAACACTTCGGCTTGACGCTTTTCTTCAAAGTATAAGGCATTACGAACATAGTTGAATGAATTGATGTTCTTCATTTCGACTTTAGTCCCATAAGTATCAGAACCATATGGTCGCAATGAAATGTTGACATCGGCACGCATCTGTCCTTCTTGCATCTTGGCTTCAGAGATGCCCGTAAATAAAATTGTTTGGCGGAGTTGTTCCAAATAGGCATACGCTTCTTCAGGTGATGCAATGTCTGCTTCTGACACGATTTCAATCAAAGGTGTGCCTTGACGATTCAAATCGACATAAGAATAGCCATCCGTACCGTGGGTATTTTTACCGGCATCTTCTTCAACGTGTAATTCCTTGATACGAACCCGCTTAACGCTGCCGTCTTCAAGTTTCACATCCAAGTAACCATTCGTGCCCAAAGGTGTCTGTGATTGGGTTGTCTGATAGGCCTTTGGATTATCCGGATAAAAGTAATTCTTACGATCCCAACGAATAAATGGTGAAATCGTCGCGTGGAGTGCCAAAGCCGCCCGCATCCCAAATTCTAATGCCCCTTTGTTGGCCACTGGCAAAACACCTGGATAACCAAAGTCAATCACGTTGGTGTTTTCATTGGGTTCATCACCATAATGCACTGGTGATGGTGACATCAGCTTTGAGTTTGTCTGCATTTCAACGTGGACTTCAAGACCAATCGTTGTTTCAAAATTTCCTGTTCCCATAATTGTCATCCGTTCATCTGCTCTGCTAATCAGGTGAACGTTATTCCTCCCGCTTAGCTTAGTATGTCCTTTGCAATTGCTGGCTTTTGTTCAAACAAACGACTCGCTTGTTCAAAGGCATAACCAGTCTGGTAAACTGTTGCTTCATCAAATGGTCGGCCAATAATTTGCAAGCCAACCGGTAGGCCATCAACAAAACCAGCATTGACAGACATCCCAGGTAGCCCAGCCAAGTTCACTGGAATAGTCAAGACGTCCGCCAAATACATCGCTGTTGGATCATCCACTTCTTCGCCCAAACCATAAGCGACCGTTGGTGCCGTTGGCCCAACAATCACATCGTAATCAGCAAAGACCTTGTTAAAGTCTTCAATCAACAATGTCCGAATTTTCGCTGCCTTCTTAAAGAATGCATCATACGCACCAGCTGACAGTGAGAATGTCCCAAGCATGATTCGACGCTTGACTTCATCCCCGAAGCCTTCTGAACGTGTCTTAATGTAAAGTTCTTCCAAGTTTTTCACGTCATCGGCACGGAAGCCGTAACGCACACCATCATAACGTTGCAAGTTAGATGAGGCTTCAGAAGACATGATGATATAGTAAGCCGCAACACCATACTTTGTATGTGGCAAGCTGACTTCATCTACTGTTGCACCAAGTGCCTCAAGTTGGGCAATCGCTGCTTTAACGGTGCTAGCAACCTTTGGATCAATCCCGTCACCAAAGTATTCCTTTGGTACGGCAATTTTCAAGCCCTTGACATCACCCGTTAATTGCGCTGTGAAATCCGGTACTTCACGTTCTGATGACGTTGAGTCCTTCGCATCAAAACCAGAGATGGCATTTAAGACCAACGCATTATCTTTCACAGTACGTGTAAATGGTCCGATTTGGTCAAGTGATGACGCCATGGCAAACAATCCCCAACGTGACACACGACCATAAGTTGGCTTTAAGCCAACAATCCCGTTAAACGCTGCTGGTTGACGGATTGATCCGCCAGTATCTGATCCCAAAGCAAATGGTACCAAACCAGCTGCAACCGCAGCTGCTGAACCACCAGATGAACCACCTGGCACTTTCGTTTGGTCCCATGCATTAGTTGTTGTCTTATAGTATGACGTTTCTGTTGAGCCGCCCATGGCAAATTCGTCCATGTTGGTCTTACCAACTGAGACCGCCCCAACAGTCTTTAACTTATCCACAACGGTTGCGTTATAGACTGGCTTGAAACCTTCTAAGATATGTGACGCACCGGTCGTTTGAATGCCTTCCGTTGCCAAGTTATCCTTCAATGCAAATGGGATACCAGCTAATGCTTGCGTGAAATCTTGTTTGTCATCCTCTACTTGCGCTTGAGCTAACGCTGCTTCCGGATTTGTCATGATAAAGGCTTCAAGTTTGTCATCAACTTTGGCGATATTATCCAAAGCCCCTTGTACCAATTCGACCGCTGTCACGTCTTGCTTAACCAATTTGTCATGTAACGTGGTTAAGTCATTATCAAAAAAGTTAAAAGTCATGATTATTCTCCTTCGCCATCCAAAATTGCGGGCACCTTAATCAAACCGGCTGCAGATTCTGGTGCATTATCTAACAAGGCTTGCTTTTGATGCCAATTATCAGCCACATCTTGGCGCAAATGATTGACATTTTCTGTCACTGAATAAGTGGGTTCAACATCTGTTGTATCCACTTCTCCCAGTGTGTCAAAAATATTTAAGATATCTCCCAATTGTGTTGTAAATTGTTCTAATTCAGCATCATCAAATGCTAATTTAGCCAAATTAGCCACGTGAGCAACTTCTTCTTTTGAAATCGTTGTTTCAGACATTTACTTACTCCTTTAAACATGCGTCATGCTTTGCATACGCTGCACAATCAACACTTCATATATACTTATTTATTCTACCATAACTCACGCTTTCCCTACGCTTGCATTTTAATAATATAGGCGTATAATTAAATTTGTTGTATAAACAACATGACCAATCACTTTGTTTAACGTCTCACCGTCGTTTTACACAGTTATTGGCGACATTTTAGAAAGGTGGATATGATTATGGCCCTTACACAAGAACGTAAGAACGAAATCATCAAAGAATATGCTCGTCACGAAGGCGATACAGGTTCAGCTGAAGTACAAATCGCAGTTTTGACTGCTGATATTAACGAGTTGAATGCACACATGGCAGCTCACAAGCATGATTTTCACTCACAACGTGGTTTGATGAAGAAGATCGGTCGCCGTCGTAACTTACTACGTTACCTCCGCAACACTGATATTCAACGTTATCGTGAATTGATCCAACGCTTAGGTTTGCGTCGTTAATCTTTTTAGATTACATGAAAACCTCGTATCAAATTTAAGGAGAAAAGACATATGCCTGTTATTGAATCAGCAATTCAACGTGTTCGTCTTACGAAAAAGCAACACGATCGTAACGAACCACAAATCAGTGCTTACCGTACAGCTGTTAAGCGTTTTGAAAAAGCTGCTGCTGCCGGTCAAGACAATTTGGCAGAATTATACAAGACTGCTTCTTCTGCAATTGACCACGCCTACTCAAAGGGTTTGATCAAGAAGAATAAGGCTTCACGTGAAAAGTCACGTTTGGCAAAGTACGTCAAGTAATCAATAAAAAAACACCTTGGAAAATTTCCAAGGTGTTTTTTTATGCTGTTTTTAAGATAAATCGTTCAAATAACATTTCCGGATCTTGTGTGGTTGATTTTAATTTAATTTCAATCGCCACCATGCCCAGATAACCAGCGCGTAATGCCGGCAACGCATATTTTTTGAGCATGCCTTTAGCCAGTTTGACACGATAAGGATGCACACCTAGAGCCTTACCAATATCTTGATCTGTCCCCGTCATCCCAGCAATCTGTAATAACAATCTAAATTGTCCTGTCAAGACAGCATTAATCCGCAGCGCTGGCTCACCATTCTGCAATAAGGCACGATAAATTGTCAACGCCTGTTTAACACGTTGTGTCATCACAGCATCAACTAAATCAAACACCGTCGCTGTTAAGGTTTTGGGCACCAGTGCTGAGACAGCTTCTAACGAAATGTGCTTATGCTGGGTGGCATAAGCGACCAACTTAGGTAGCTCATTTTGCATTGCTGAATACTGGGCATTCGTCCGCACTAAAAGTTCCTGCATTGCGTCCGCATCAATTTGATAAGCACGCTGTTGTAATTGTTGGGTGATTGCTTGCCGGGCTTGCTGTTCATTCAAAGCAGGCACATCAACCGTTTCTGCGGCTTGTAAAATGGCTTTGGTCACTTTTTTGCGTTTATCTATTTTTAAATCATTGATCAAAAAGACCACAATATTTTCAGTCACCGGCTGTGCTAATAGCTGTAGTAAACTTTTTTGGTCGTGATCTGAAATTTTCCCTTTGGCCGTTAAAAATTCTGGATTTTGAACAATAATCACCCGTCGATTACCGAAAAACGGCATCGACATTGCGTCATTAAGCAGCTCATCTACACCCTGAACAGCCAAATCAAATTGACTATAATTCATCTCGACATCTTCTGGCTGAATGAGCGCTTTAAACGCACCATGGGCACGTTGACTTAACGCCGGTTCGTCACCGATGACAACATAAAAATTGGCTAAGGCATCATTTTGTATTTGTTGTTGTAATTGTTGCAGATTCATTTGGAAATTTAACCTCGAAACGCCCTTTTTCTCCGACATAACTGTATCTAATCATACCATTTGTTTGCGTGTTATAAATCGTTAGCCCGTTTTCTTGAATGGTTTTTAATGTTTCTAAATGCGGGTGATGATAACGATTTTCTCGACCAGCAGAAATCAAGGCAATTTTCGGTTGCCAATGACTAATAGCCACTGGATTAGTCGCTGTTTTTGAGCCATGATGGCCTAACTTTAGCATATCAACCCGCATATCGGGATATCGTGCGACAAGTTCGGCCTCGCCAGCTTGTCCAAGATCACCAGCCGTCAAAATATTTTGACCACCAATCCGACTCCATATCGCAATACTATCATCATTTTCAGCATGACCACTGTGAAATGGATGTAAAATTTGACCTGGAAAATGGGATAATGATGTGCCAGCAGTGACTTCAACAACTTTAGCACGCCCTAGAAATGGTTGAATCTCTTGTTGAAAAGCGGTTTGTTGTGCCATACCAGCTGGTACGATCACGTATTTGACCACCATTTTTTCTAAGATCACTTTGGCGTAACCAATATGATCTAAATCATGATGAGTCAAGACCAAATAATCCACACGCCCAATACTTAAACTATGAAGATAGTTGACAATGACTGTTTCACCAGCTGATCGTTGCCCCGACGCTTGTTGCCACGGTTGTTGTTGCCTAAATTGTGGCGCACCGCCCGTATCAATTAATGTCACCACCCGATTACCAGGTGTCCGAAGTAACGCGGCATCCCCTTGCCCAATATCAAATGTTGTGAATTCACCACGCAGCGGATACTTCATACTCATGATGCCCATCACCAGTAAAATAGCCCACGCCCAGCGCGCGACATAGGCTATTTTTTTATGGGTCACAAAACTCACAACAGCCAATATCAAGAGACAGATAATCAGCCACCACGGTAGTTTCCCAATAATGAGTTGTCCAGGTAACTGCGCTAAACCGTCTAACGTCCGTGCAAAAAACGCAATCACGCTGTTCATACACCTCACGACTTCAACTAAAGGTTGCGCTAACCAACCAATTAAGACACACGGCACAATAACAAGACTAAAAAGCGGAATAGCGGCCCAATTAGCCAATGTTTGCAGGAGATGCCAGGTATATTGCTGTGGCGTGATTAACACAAAACTGACCATACTGAGCCATAAATTTGTTTGCCAAAAAGTTAACTGTCGGGTAAATAAGAGACAAAAGGTCAACGCAAAAGAAAGTTGCCCGCCTAAAGTCAATAAAATTGCCGGTTGGTAAAGGAGACTCCCAAGTAAACTCATCGACCAGACAACCGGTTGTGCTAAGGCGCGGTACCCAAATAAGCGACTCAGACTAAAAAATCCCGCAATCACAGCACGCACCAATATGCCTGGTGCGCCCGCAAAAACAAAGTACGCCAATAACACACCGACTCCAAATACCGCTGTTAACTCTTGTGGGCACCATAAACGACACAACACGATCACTAATAGGGCCAAAAGATACGTCACTTGAAAGCCAGATACACTAAAAAGATGAATCAACCCCAATGTTTGTACACCCGGATTGCGCTCATAAAGCGTTCGTGATGCTGTGCCCATAATCAACGCCTGGGCATATTCACCTAATGGCTGGGGTAAGCGTTGCGCCGAAGCAATCCCTTGCGCGTGCCAGCCGTGCAGTTGATCTGCCAACTTTTGCCAGATTGATTGGGCTGTGGACTGGGTTACAGTACACTGTGATAATGTGATTTGATGCGTAATGTGCTGCGTTGCATAAAAGTCTTGCGCATCAAATTGATTAAAATTGGTTGCGGGCAGCAAACGTTTCATCGAGCCTTGACCAGTCAGATGAACCGGTTGTCGGATAGTTAGCCAGCGCTGTTTTGCTTGCTCAGATTTGACCTGATAGAAAAAAATAACGGTTTCGCCACTGTCATCAAGTTGACATTGCCCACGTACCGTTGCCCCATTAACCGTTATGTCATCTGGTAAAATCCGACCAGAAATGTGTGTCATGGCTGACGTCTCTTTGTTGGCTTGCTGGCTTAACATCTGCGCATCCCACATGAAATAACACAAAAAAGGCAACCCAATACCGATAAATAACCCAAGGCGGTACACACTGACACGGCGCCAGAATATAAACATCGCTAACAGCCACAACGTCATTGTCACCGCACTAAAGCGATAAACGCAGCCACTTATCGCTGCAATATTGAGACTAACAATCAGAAAATCACGGTTTCTCATCAGACGGTTAAACTGTCCTTTAACGCTTCAAACCGTTTTTCGCCAATCCCAGAAACAGCCTTTAAGTCTGAAATTTGTTTAAAACCACCATTTGCTTCACGATAAGCAATAATTTGTTCGGCTTTCTTTTCACCAATACCTTCTAACGTTTGAAGTTCAGCCACCGTGGCCGTATTTAAATTAACCTTATCTTTTTGGGCTTGCGTTGATGCTGTAGCCGGCTCACTTAAATGTTCCCCTTTTGTTGGAATATAAACCATTTGACCATCGGTTAATTTTTGTGCCAGATTGATCGTTAATATTTCTGCTTGATCAGTCAAACCACCAGCTTTAGCTACTGCCGCTTGTAGTCGTGGTTGTTGACTGACATCATAAACACCTGGCTGTTTTACCGCACCTTTAATATCAATTAATACTTTGGTTTCAGTATGTTCAGCACGGTTACCTTGTTTTTGGTCAACTTGTTTCTGATCAGCCGCATGGTTTGATACATGACTTGGCATTGCCTTACTTGCTGAGTCATGGCCAATTGGCAACCGACTGGCAAAAAACAACAGTAGGCTACCCACAATGATCAAGATAAGCAGTAACCAGCGTTTTCCACGACTTAAAATAACCTTCACTTGTTCAAATTGTTCTAACATACCACGCCCCCTGATACATCATACGATGTATCATTTGAGAGCACTAAAAAACACCTAACCGAAGTTAGGTGTTAGTTTGGCATGTAAGATTCGCTCTTACGGGCGACTACTGGTGGTGACACCAATAGCAAAGTCGCGTCACCTCAGTACAAGCACTGTTAGTCATGGTGAGAAAATGGGGTTCCACAACCACCATTAACACCTGCATCTATCCGAGATTTGTGATTTAACACAGCAGGCCGCCTTCGGCGCTAATTTTTCAAGCGCTTCGACTCATCGCATATAATTATCATACCAGAGTATCAACATAATGTCAACACTTTTTTCAAAAAAATTGAAAATTTTCGACACAAATAACCTGTTATAATACCCTTATGATTAAATTGACGAAACTTGAAAAGCACATCATTATGACACAAGCAAACCCAACACATCACAGCTTGTCAGATATTTTAGTCCCCGACTTTGCTGGCGACACCAAACACGCACTAGCCCAATATGTGATTGACACCTACGATTTAGGGCATTTTGATGGTGTCAAAAATACGAGTGCGCCACATATGCTAGATTTCACTTGCCGATCAGAAAACCAGCAATTAATACGGATTACCGGTCGCATTACTTACCAGGCTTAATCCTCAGTAATTTCTGCATCGGCCATAGTTTGCTGTTCAACAATCACTTGCAGTTGTGCCGTAAACCATTGGGCAATTTTACTTTTCACACTATCTGGATCATCTTGATAAGCTGTCACCGAACTCGCCAAAGCAATTTTTAACTGTGACTGGCTCACCAGCGGATTTTCCACAATCATATAAAGATTCACATCGTTATCTGGTTTCTCTGGCCAGATTAATTTTTTGAGCTGATTCGTATAACGTTGCGGCAAGTTAATGACATTCGTTTCTAACGTTAAGGTTGTGCCACCCGCTGCAATACCACCATTGATTGTGAGGGCTAAATGGATAAAGTTTGGATCAGCAATATGCGTATCGAGCGCCTCAAATAGCGCATCTAACGCAATATCGTCCTGATCTGGCTGTGCCACGACCAAAGTGAATACTTGTGATGCGGTAATATTTTCTAATGCCCGTTCACCGGTGATTTCCATATTTTTGCTCCCAGAATTTTAATACTCATATCTTAACATAAAAAACGTCCTGGCTTGTGTCACCACAATTCTCCAGGACGTTTTTGTGTGATCACCGCTCACTTATGTGGCATGCGATCCCAGAAATCGGCTTTATTGACTTGGCGCGACCGGGCAATGCCCATAGCATGGGTCGGTACATCCGCCGTAATCGTTGAGCCAGCAGCCGTGATGGCTTCATCAGCAATTGTCACAGGTGCCACCAACTTCGTATTTGACCCAATAAAGGCACGATCACCAACTGTGGTGTTAAACTTATTCACCCCATCATAATTCACAAAAATGGTACCAGCACCAATGTTAACTGATTCGCCAACATCAGCATTCCCGATATAAGTGAGGTGCCCTGCCTTAGTGTTGGCCGCTAGTTTGGCTTGTTTAACTTCCACGAAGTTACCAACGTGAACCGCATCACCTAGTTCAGCCTTTGGTCGTAGGTGAGCATAAGGTCCGATTGTCGTACGATCTGCCAAAACGGCCGACTCAATATGTGACGCTGTAATCACGTTGTCATCGCCAATTTGACTATCTTCAATCCGTGAACCTTGGGTAATCACATTATTGTGACCAATCGTCGTGTGCCCTAAAATCGTTACACCACCTTCAACAATTGTATCTGCCCCGATGGTCACGTCAGCATCAATATAAGTGTTAGCAGGATCAATTAACTCGACACCCGCCACCATTAAGCGATGATTAATCCGTTCATGCATCACCCGATTGGCAACAGCTAAGGCCACACGATCATTAACACCCAGTGATTCTGTGAAATCATGCAATGTGTGCGCACCGATTTGGTGACCAGATTGACGCAAAATATCTAACGTATCTGGCAAGTAATATTCTCCTTGCGCGTTGTTATTTTTCACTTGTGATAACGCTTCAAACAGCAACTGATTATCAAACACATAAACACCCGTATTAATTTCTTGAATACGACGTTCTGTGACACTAGCATCCTTTTGCTCAACAATCTTTAAAACCGTGTCGTCATCTGCACGTACAATACGCCCATAACCAGTCGGATCATCAGCAATGGCGGTAAGTACGGTCACAGCATTTTTAGAGTTTTGGTGTGTTTGAACAAATTCAGCCAACGTTTCTGGTCGAAACATTGGTGTATCACCTGACATAATCAAGGTCACACCATGATTATCACCAAGCTTTGCTTGCGCTTGCTGTACCGCATGTCCTGTCCCAAGTTGTTCTGTTTGTAGGACAAAATCACTGCGATCACCAACATGTGCCTGGACACTCTCTGCACCCACACCAATTACTGTAATCGGCTTACTTTGCGTTAACGGTGCCACTGCATCTAAGACCCAGTCAATCATCGTCTTCCCAGCTACCCGATGCAATACTTTCGGTGTGGTTGACCGCATCCGTGAGCCGTGACCGGCTGCCAAAACTAATACATTTACGTCATCATTCATGAAAAATTAAGCCTCGTGTTTATATATTTCTTCTAAATAGTTACCAGCAGTCACCAAAATTGGTGCCCCATTCTTCAGGTTCGTATCCACATGCAACAATGAGGTGAAGCGATCCAACAACCGTGTGGCTGAACGCCCTTCAGCAAAGACCGCTGTTCCAACAACAGTCCCGTCAAACTCGCTGACCAACGTCTGCATTCCTTGAATCGTGCCGCCTGCCTTCATGAAGTCATCCACAATCAGCACCCGTGAACCCGTCCGTAATGAACGTCGTGATAATTCCATCTTTTCAACACGCTTAGATGAGCCTGTCAAATAGTTAACTGACACAGTTGGCCCTTCGGTTACTTTCGCATCATCACGCACAATCACAAACGGTACATTGAGTTGTTCTGCGACCGCCTGGGCTAACGGCACCCCTTTAGTGGCAGCAGTCATGACAGCATCAATATTTTCGCGTAGGTATTGCGTTGCAATTAAACGACCGGCTTGTCTTAAGATATCTGGCCGACCCAACAAATCAGACAAATAGACATAGCCACCTGGTAAAACACGCGTTTCATCATCAACATCTTGCCGAATTTGTTCAATAAATTCCTTGGCTTCCTCTTCCGTCATATAAGGGACAAAGCGTGCCCCACCAGCTGCACCAGGAACAGTTTCCAATAAGCCAGTGCCCCGTTCTTGGAACGTCCGCTTGATAATTGAAAGATCCTCAGAAATGGAAGATTTTGCTGAATCATAACGTTTGGCAAAATAAGACAAAGAAATCAATGTCCGTGGGCGTTCAAGCATGTAACGTGCCATGTCAACCAGTCGATCAGAGCGGCGTGTTTTCATAATATATCGTTGTGCTAAAACAAACTTAGCACATATTCTCCTTTATTAATATTTAACAATAATTATAACATCAAAAGCGATCCAATGTTCGGTATTTAGGCATTCTTTTTGAATTGCCACACGGAGGTCAAATAAATGATCACCTCAATCATGGCAATAAAGAAGCTCGTCGGCAAATTGGTAAGATACGCCAACGTCAAGCCTGACCAAGTGCCAAACAACGCAAACACAATCGCCAGCCCAATCAAGCGTACTGTCGTTGTCACATAATACTTAGCACTCGCAGCTGGTAGCGTGACCAAAACAAAAATCAAAAGTGACCCGACGAGTTGTGATGAAATGCTGACAGACAGCGCAATCGTAATCAGAAAAATATAACGGACTGCTTTTTGACGACGCGTTTGCAAAAACATGCCCGCTTCGTCAAAAGCGAGTTGTCGTAAGGCGCGGTAATTAAACAATAAAACCACAATGACAAAAACAGCCAACGCCAGCAATAACCACAAATCCTGCCGACTAATACCTAGCACTGAGCCAAATAAAATACCTGTCGCGGCCGTTGTACTCGTATGCCCTAAGGCTAAAAAGAGAATCCCCAAGCCAATGGCTAATGCCGATATGGCACTAGTGACATTATCCCGCTTCGTGTACCCGGACTCCAAAGCCCCAATGGCTAATGATGAAACACTGGTTGCAGCCATCATCCCTAACAACGCTGGCCAACCAATAAACAAACCAAAGGCCGCACCCGCAAAGGCAATTTCACTTAAACTATGTGTCAGAAAGGCATAATTTCGTGCCACGACAAACGTGCCAACGATTCCAGCAACAATACTAACGACTGTGCCAGCCATAAACGCATTTTGCATAAAATCATAATTGAACATCATGTACCTCATTTTCTTCATGCACGTGCGCTTCATGCATATGCGTCATTTGCTTCGTCAAGGCTTGTAAGGCTACTTTATCGCCCTGCGTCACCCGGCCATTTTCAAACAACAGATAGCCATCAGCAAACTGTGAAATTAACTTCAATTCATGCGTAATAAATAGAATGGTCAATTGCTGCTCTTTTTGTAACTGTTGCACGGTTTTAAGCAATTGTACCTTGTGTTCGTGATCCAGACTCGCTGTTGACTCATCAAGGATTAATAAATCAGGTTGTTGGACTAGCGCTTGGGCCACAAAAGCGCGTTGCTTTTGGCCACCTGAAACCAACCCCAATCGTTGGTCAGCAATTGCCAACAAATCCATCCGTGACAGCGCTGCTTGAATGGCTTGTTTTTCTTTGGTATTCCACCACAAACGCCAACCCCGGTTAAAAGTCAGGCCAACGAATTCAGAAATTTGCAATGGATAGTCACGGGTAATATCTCGAAACTGCGGGACAAAACCAATCCGCTTTACTTGTCGTGATAATTGCCCAACAGTTTGGACATTTTGACCAATGAGTGCTTTCACAAAACTGGTCTTGCCCGCACCATTTTCGCCCAAAATGGCAAAAAAACGACCCGCCGGAATGTCGATATTTGCGTCTGAAAAAATAACTTTTTCACCATAACGCACGCCAAAATCTTTTGTTTCAATGATGCCCATTATTTTCCACCCTCTACTGGTTTTAGTGCTGCTTGTAATTGGTTCACAAAATTGAGTTGCCAATCCCACACTTTTTCGCCTGCTGGCAAAACTTGATTAAAAGTAATGATCGGCACTTGATATTGCGTCGCTAACTGCATGACACGTTGATCTTGCTCAGATTGATCTTGACTGGCGGTCAACACAAAGCGAATGGTATGATCCTGCATTTTTTTCGCTAACGTATCGAAATCAGCCGTCGTAGCAGATGCCAAATCTTGCTGTACTGGCTGATAACCCAGTTGGGTCATAAAGACCTGCTGTGCGTGATTCGTGGCCAAATACTGAACATTTTTTTCCGCCTGTAAACGCGCAATCCCATCGGCTAACGGTTGTGTTTGTGCCAATAACTGCTGACTTTGTCGAATATAAAAATCCCGATTTTGTGGATCCAAATCACTTAAAAGATCCGATAGGCGGGAAATGGTTTGCAAAATAACTTGGGGACTCAACCAGTAATTGTTAGCGTCTGGTCCTTGAAAACTATCACTGGCGACTAAAATTTTAGAACGTAAATGTAATTTCTGCCGTTGGGTGAGTAGTGGGCTAGCATGATTATCAGTTAGGACAACCTCTGCACCCTTAAATTGTTTTTTTTGTTGCGACGTTGTCAATTTACCATCTAAAACGGTCACGCGACCATCCTCTGCAACAATGGCTTTAGCCAACTGTTGATAAGCAATTCGATCGGTAACAATCTGAACTGGACTATGTTTGGGTCCCGATGACGGCACCGTCATTTTTAAAATAATTAAACAGATTCCCAGCGGAATCAGTAGTAAGGTCAAAATGGCATAAAATGCTTGTTTGTTCATCGTAATATTTTCTCATCACTACAAAAAAAGCCCATACGGGCATTTTGTTTAATCGGCAAATGTAATGTTAATGTTATTGGTTAAGATGTCGGTATAACTATAAGATGCGCGTTCAAAATTCGCATCTTCATCTAATTCCACGACAAACAGTGATGGAAAAGTCGACCGTAACACACCACTACGCTCAGTGATTTTCTTACGGCCAGCTTGAGCCACAACCGTCACTTCTTCTCCGACATGGGCATCAAGCTCAGTTTTGATGTCTTGTAAACTACTTGGCATTTTTATACCACCTTTCGTGAAAAACTTAACTCATTTTAGCACGAAACACGCGCAATTGCAAATTATACTGTATATTACACGTAATAATCGAAAAAATATACGTTTATTGTGTTAACCCAACAGCGCGCAACGCCAAATACAACTGTGTAAACTGAGTTAAATCAAGTCGTTCGGCACGAACAGATGGTGCAATGTCGGCTGCCGTCAAGGCGGCCGTTATTTTTTCTTTTGCTTCAGCATCTTTGCCGTAAGTTTGCAGCATGTTGTTCCAAAGACTCTTACGTCGGTGTGAAAAGCTCCCTTTGATCACACCGAAAAGGCGCTCCGGCTGATCAACTACTATTTCTGGTGTGTGTGGTGTGAGCTTCACGACAGCTGAATCGACATTTGGTGATGGGTTAAATGATGTCGCCGGCACATTAATGGCTAGGGTTGCTTGGGCAAAATAAGCGACCGTCAAAGTCAATACACCATATGCCTTTGTCCCGACCGCCGCGTTTAAGCGATCGGCGACTTCGCGTTGCATCATCACGACAATATTATCCCACGCAATGTTAGACCGCAGTAACTGCATGAAAATTGGCGTGGTGATGTAATAAGGTAAGTTTGCGACAACTTTCACCCGCGCCCCGACACCAAATTCAGTTGCAATCATTTGCGTGAGATCAACTTTTAAAATATCTTGTTCGACGACCGTCACATTATCATAGGGTTGCAACGTTTCCGCTAATACCGCCACCATTTGTGGGTCAATTTCAAACGCCAGAACGCGTTTTGCACGACGGGCAAGTTGTTCCGTCAGTGCCCCAATCCCTGGCCCTATTTCAATCACATAATCATCGGCTGTAATTTCAGCAGTATCGACGATACCATGTAATACCGATAAATCCGTTAAAAAATTCTGTCCAAACTTTTTCTTAGCATGGAGCCCATATTGTGTCAAAATCGCTTGGGTACGGGTGGGGTTTGCAATATCAATTGTCTCTGCCATGTTCTTGTGTCCTTTGTAGTGCTGCGCGTATTTGGTCTTGTGTAATGCCAAATTGGTGCAAGCGTTTCATGAGTTGTTTACCGTTAGTATAGCCAATATGTAGGGCTTCACCAAGTATTTGCCGCTGCAACCGTGCCTGTGGGCCACTTAATAACCCGTGTTGTAACAGAAAATGTTGATCCACATCACTGGTTTGTGCCACTTTCGGTGTCATCACTTGTGCCAAAGCGGCACGTAACACTGCCGGTTCGGCATGCTCGACCCCAAGTGACTTATGCGGATTATCTTTTGCCGCCCGAGCTGCAGCTTGCGTAATATAAGCCTGCTTAGCGTCAGGGACATGCGCCGACATGATTTGTCGAATCCGCTGCCCATTATAATCTGGATCGGTCAAAATAATGACACCACGGGTTTTAGCCGCGTGTTTAGCGCGCATAATGGCATCGGGTGTCACGGCACTGCCACCCGTTTCAATGGTGTCAGCAATCACTGCCCGCGCCAAATTTTGTGTATCCGACCGCCCCTCAACTACAATCATTTCGTTGATTTTTGGTTTGTCAGTCATGATTTAAAAAGAGACGATGCGCATTGGTACGCGTGATTTCCGTCAATGCTTTAGGGGTCATATCAAGCGTTTCTGCTAATGAATCCAAGACATACTTAACGAAAGCAGGTTCGTTATCCTTACCTCGGAATGGCGTTGGTGCCAAATAAGGCGCATCTGTTTCAACAAGCAATCGTTCCAGTGGTACCGCTTTGGCCGCTTCACGCACTTCTTCTGCTTTTTTGAAGGTCACAACCCCACTAAATGAGATATGCATCCCCAAGTCAACAAACGCTAGCGCTTGTTCAGGCGTACCAGAAAAACTATGCATCACACCTTTTGTCACGCCGCTAGCCTTCAACATGGCATACACATCATCAAATGCCTCACGGTTGTGGATAATAACGGGTAGATCATACTTTTTTGCCAAAGCAAGATGCGTTTCAAATGCTTGCTTTTGGACATCATGGGGTGCTGTTTCCCAGTAGTAATCTAGCCCTGTTTCCCCAACACCAACCACTTTGTCTGCTTGTAATTGCGCTTCAAGCGTTTGTGCAGCTGCTGCGTCAAAGTCAACCGTATCTTCCGGTTGGAAACCTAATACCGCATAAATATTATTATGCGCTTGGGCAATTTCTAAGGCACGGGCGTTACCCACTGCATCATAACCCACAATGTTCATTTCCATAACCCGGAATTCATTGGCACGGCCAATATAAGCAGGCACATCGTGAAACAACTTGTCATCATTGAGATGCGTGTGCGTATCGTAACTGTCAGCCGGCGTTTTGGTTAAATCATAAATTGCCATTTTCTATTTGGACATTGTCCCGAAAGGATAACATCCTTTCCTCCATTCTTTTGTCGTCTCGTCATCATGACCCAATAATTGTTTTTAAGAAAAAAAGCCGCCAAGCGACTTTTAACGATCTAATCGACCTTGGGTGTATCAGTTGGCGCAAAATGCTTTAACAACCCGTTAACAAACTTACGGTCGTCTTCATCAGCAAATGTTTTAGCCAAAATTAATGCTTCATCAATCGCTACCTTATAAGGTACCAGTTGATTGTTTAATTCATAAATGGCCAAGCGCAAAATCACAAGATCTGCTTTGTTAATACGATTAATTGCCCAACCAGTAGCCAAATGGGCCGTAATATGCGCATCAAGATCTGCTTTTGTCCCCAAAACACCATTAACAAGGCGTGGCAAATAATCATCGTAGTCCTTACCATCTAAGACGATATCGTAAAGATTGTCAATGTTATTACTCTTAGGATCTTTTTCAAGGGCAAACAGCACCTGAAAAGCTGCTTGACGTGACTCATGTCGTGATAAATTCGCCATTAATCGGCCACCTCAGTTGTTTCTGTTTCACCAAATAGATTATCTGGATCAAATTGATTGGATACTTTTTCTGGCACAATCCCACTCACGTGGACATTTGTTTGTACAACATTTAAGTCTGTCATTGATGTGATTTGAGATTGAATGGCATTTTGAATGTCAAGCGCAACCTTTGGCACAGCCACACCATATTGCAAAAACACATAAGCATCAATCATCAAACCAGCGTCAGTTTGTGTTAATTCGACACCCTTACCACGTGCATTTGAACCAAAGGCGTTCGTAAAGTGATCTGACAACTTACCACGCATTGAGTAAACACCTGGTACTTCTTGCGTTGCAATTTGTGCAATCACTTCAATGACTTCTGGCGTCACTTGTGTTGTCCCCGCAACAGTATGTTGCGTTGCTAAAATAATATTCTTTGTAGCTTGCTTGCTACGCTTAATTTCTCTGGCCATGATGTCATCCTCGAAAATATTTTTTAAAATAAAAAGTTCCCCTAGGGAACTTTTTATCTGTGTTCCCTACAACACGCAGCCACTGGATAACATGACAACAATTGTGCCGTGTTAGCACCATCAGCTTGTGTTAGTTCACACTTTGTAATTAGGCACGGCCCTTATATGAACCGTCTTCAGTATTAACGATGATTGTTTCACCTTCGTTAATAAAGTCAGGCACTGTAATTGTTGCCCCAGTTTCAACTGTTGCTGGCTTACCTGAACCAGTTGCTGTCGCACCCTTGATGCCTGGTTGTGTTTCCGTTACCTTCAAAGCAACTGTTGATGGCAATTCAGCACCCAAAATTTCGTTACCAAACATTGTGATCTTAACTTCCATACCTTCAAGCAAGAACTTCAAAGCAGCTTCGATCTTGTCATCTGGCAAGTTAATTTGTTCGTAAGTTTCAACATCCATGAAGACACGACCATTGTTTTCAGCAAACAAGTAAGACATTGGACGTGTTGTGATATCAGCTTGTTCGAACTTATCACCAGGACGGAAAGTCACTTCGTTCACAGCGCCTGTACGCAAGTTCTTCAACTTTGAGCGGACAAATGCGCCACCCTTTCCTGGCTTAACGTGCTGGAAATCCAAAACGCGCCAAATTGAGTTTGAATACTCAATTGTCAAACCATTCTTTAAATCATTCATGCCAATTGCCATGATCAATATCCTCTTTTATAAATAATTTAGTTTATTATACCAGAAAACCGCCTATGATGCAGTCTTCATACAAAATAAAATTTTACCACAATCCTCATGATTTCTCAATGTTTTTCCCATTGAGCGCTGGTTTCATAATCAACTCATCAAATCGATGAATATCCTTTAATAAATCACGTGATTCTTCAAGACCAAACGCCTCAATCCACGCCTTACCACGGGCTCTTACGCGCTTGGTAATTTCTGCCTCGACTCGCTGCCCCTCAGGTGTCAAAGATAAGAGGATTCGTCGTCGATCTTTTTCATCTGGTGTTTGGATAACAAAATCCAACGCCAACATGGGCTTTAATTGGCGGCCAACGGCGCCTTTGGTTACGTCACGTTCAGCCGCAATTTCTGTTAATGTCAACGGCGTTTCGCTGCGCGCAATAGATGCCATAATCAACCACTGCTCAAAAGACAGCCCATATTCACGCATTGGCTGTGAGAGCATGGTTTCCATGTGTTTTAGTGATGACATGTAAACCCGAATAAAGTCGGCTAACATTGTGTATTCTGGCATATGATTTCCCCTGTTCTCATACCTTCAAATGGTAGCAAGATAGCGCAACGCGTCGTCAACACTTTGGTATAACCGCACCGCTGCTAAGTCCGTTGGTACGGCAAAATCAGCTGTTACGCTATCTGCTAGCCAATCCCACAAATGGTCATAGTACCCATTCACATTTAATAGTACGAGTGGTTTGTGATGTAAGCCAATTCTGGCCCAACTTAACACTTGTGCTAATTCCTCAAGCGTGCCAAACCCACCCGGTAAAACAATAAACGCATCAGCAAGTGACATCAGTAATTCTTTGCGTTCAGACATGGTCTCAACGGTCATCAATTGCGTGATATCAGCTGCCGGCATCGTCTCTTCTGCTAAGTTTTTTGGCGACACGCCAATGACTTGGCCACCATGGGCCATTGCGGCACGTGCCGTAACACCCATCAGGCCGTCGCGACCACCCCCGTATACAAGTGTAATCTGTCGTTGCGCTAATGCTTGTCCAAGCGCTGATGCAATTGTCGTAAATTCTGGATCTGCACCAAGTTGCGAGCCCATAAAAACGGTAATCGATTTGACTGACATGTCTTCGCCCCCCTACATCAAATTTAACAATGATAATGGGAATAATCAAGTAATAAGCCGACAACATTCCCGTTTTCGCGTGCTATGTGGTACACTATAATATAGGTTTTCGTTCGTGACAAATTAAAAAATTAACGATATTTTGGAGGCATTATGATTTACAAAGTTTATTACCAGGAACATCCTGAACGCAATCCCAAGCGTGAAACAACCCTTTCACTCTACTTGTCGGCAGAAAGCTTGCCACAAGCACGGGAAATTATTGAAGACAACACCAACTACAACGTTGAATTTATCGAAGAACTTTCAGATAAGGCATTGACTTACGAAAAAGCTAACCCAAACTTCGAAATCACAACATTCTAAACTATGACATATTCTGTAGATATTAAACCAAACGAAGTCGGCGTTTATGCGCTAGGCGGTTTAGGCGAGATCGGTAAGAATACGTATGGTATTGAGTATCAAGATGAGATCATCGTTGTTGACGCGGGTATTAAGTTCCCCGAAGATGAACTACTTGGTATCGATTACGTTATTCCCGACTATACTTATTTAGTCGATAATATCGATCGCGTGAAAGCACTGGTTATCACCCACGGACACGAAGACCATATCGGTGCAATCGCCTACTTTTTACAAGCTGTTAACGTCCCAGTTTATGCTGGGCCACTAGCAATGGCGTTAATTAAGAACAAACTCGAAGAAAAACAACTGCTCAATCGCGTTGAATTACACGAGATTACGGATGGGACTGTCCTTGAATTTGATAAATTAAGTGTTGAATTCTTCCGGACAACCCACTCAATTCCTGATGTATTTGGTGTTGCGGTGCACACCCCAGTTGGGACAATTGTTGAAACTGGTGATTTCAAGTTCGATCTCACACCAACAACAAAGCAGCCACCTAACTTGTGGTCAATGGCGCGTCTTGGTGAAAAAGGTGTCTTGCTCATGATGAGTGATTCAACCAACGCTGAACGTGCTGAATGGACCAAGTCAGAAGCCTGGGTGGCCAAATCGGTTAACCGAATTTTTGACAAAATTACAAAGGGTCGTATCATCTTTGCGACTTTCGCTTCAAACATGAACCGTGTCCGCATGGCGACTGATGCTGCGATTGCTCATGGGCGTAAGATTGCTGTCTTTGGTCGTTCAATGGAATCAGCTGTTAACAATGGTCGTGCTTTAGGGTACTTGAACATTCCAGATGACATGCTGGTTGAACAATCTGAGATTAAGCATATCCCTGATGATGAACTTTTGATTTTATCAACTGGTTCACAAGGTGAACCGATGGCCGCTTTGGCTCGCATTGCTGAAGGGACGCACAAGCAAATTCGCTTGAAGCCAAATGACAACGTTATTTTCTCATCATCTCCTATTCCAGGTAACACCGCTTCAGTCAATGAAGTGATTAACAAACTGGAAGAAGGCGGTGCTAATGTCATTTATGGTAAGGTCAACAACATTCATACTTCTGGTCACGGTGGCCAAGAAGAAGAAAAGTTGATGTTAGCCCTCATGAAGCCAAAGTTCTTCATGCCCGTGCACGGGGAATACCGGATGTTGAAAGTTCATGCCTCATTGGCACACGAACTCGATATCCCTGAAGACCATACTTTTATTTTGGAAAATGGTGATGTCTTAGCGCTTGATGGCGAAAATGCTCGTATTGCGGGGCATTTCCCTGGCGAAGACACTTACATTGATGGCTCAGGTATCGGTGATATCGGATCAGTTGTCCTGCACGATCGTCAAAAGCTCTCACAAGATGGCTTGGTCGTGGTGACGGCAACTATTGACTTAAAGAAAAAAGAAATTCTTTCTGGCCCAGATATTTTGTCACGTGGTTTTGTTTACATGCGTGAGTCTGGTGATTTAATTAATGAAGGCCGTCGGATTATTTTTGGCACGATGCGTCGTGTGATGAATAACGCTAACGCCACTGAAGCTGATATTCGTCAAGCCGTTATTGATGACTTATCACGTTTCTTGTATCGTGAAACAGCACGTAAGCCAATGATCTTACCAATGTTGATCATGGTCTAACGACAAAACACCCGCTTGTGGGTGTTTTTTGTTGCCTTGAATCGATAAATGCCGAACATTATTTTCTTTTATGCAGAGGTCAACGTATAAAACTTGACATTAACATTTCTAAACCGAGCCCAATATGCTAGAATAGTAGAAGTACAATATGAAGGAGCCATCATGACACAACGAAAAATCCCTACGATTATGGGTACGCAACACCCCGATAATGCGAATGCACCTTTCTGGGATGCATCCCAACAACCTTTTATCAGCGCCTATCGCGAAATGAACGAAGCTTTTGAAAATTTCAGTGAATTAAATGTTGATGAATACATGTGGGATTGGGAAGGTAAGCACGCCGATGCTGCCGTCATTGATCGCCTATTTAGCACCGAATATGATTACTTTAAAGACCAACAAATTGGTCGTGATAAATTCTTGACGTTCCGCTTCCCAAACATTTGGGAAGAAAAAGGCTATAACTTGATGCAGGCGATGACTGCCATTTTAAGTTCAGAAGATTTCGCGCATGATTTAGGCTTTGAACAACGGCCACTATTTGAAGCCATTTTGCCAATGGCACAACGCGCTGATCAGTTGCTAAAGATGCAAGTTTTGTTTGAAAAGCTAGCCAACTTTAAGTCAGTTGAGTTTACGCGTTCAGATAAAAACACCCCTTATATTGAAATTATTCCCCTATTTGAGGATTTTGACACCCAACTTCACGCACCAGAAATTTTGAAAGACTACCTCAAGTTGCATGAAGAACATTTTGGATTCCGACCAAAGTATATGCGTGTTTTCCTGGCTGGATCTGATTCAGCGTTGACAGCTGGTTTCATGAGCTCAATTACAGGTAACAAGTTAGCCATTGCGCGCTTACATGAATTTGCCCGTGAAGAAAACATTGAAATTTATCCAATTTCAGGGACTGGTTCAGCGATTTTCCGTGGTGGCTTGTCACCACACCGTATTGATCGTTACGTCAAAGAATTCCCTGGTGTCCGTACGGCAACAGTTCAATCCGCTTTCCGTTATGATTTCCCAATTGCTGCTGTCCAACAAGCGATTGCCGAATTAAAGGAAAAGTTGCCAACCGCTGAACCATTGAAGATTTCAGCTGCTGACCAAAAAATTTTAGCCGAAGTCGCTGAAGAATCAGCTGAATTTTATGCGCACACCCTAGACCAATTGGTGCCTGATATGCAACCGATTTTCAAGGCCTTCCCAAAGCGTCGTGACCGTCGCCAACACGTTGGTGTCTTAGGTTACTCACGTTCTGTTGACGGTATCGAATTACCACGTGCCATCAACTTCACCGGTGCCTTTTATTCAATCGGTGTGCCACCAGAATTCATCGGCTTCGGTCGAGCCCTTGAAAACTTAAATGCTGATCATCTGTCAGCGTTTGTCCGGAATTACCCAAGTATGAAGGATGACTTCCGTGAACTCGCCCGCTTTGTCAATCTCGATGCACTCGCAATCTTGAAGACACAAAGCCCTGCTTGGGCCGATGTTGAACGCGACATTATGATTGTCAAAGATATTTTTGACCTTGAAATTGGTCCTAAAACCCGTGAAGAACAACAGCATGCCGAAATTGCTTTGCAAGTTGTGCAAATTAAAGAAGGCGCGCCAATTGCCGTCACGGCTTTAATTAACCGCATGGCGCAACTCCGCCACTTCTTAGGATAATCACCACACATAGCCCTTTGGGGCTTTTTTTGTTACAATAAAATTAGTTTCTATCGAAAGAATAACCATCATGCCGAATTTTTACGTGATTCACAATCCTCAGGCTGGTAACCAAGCACATGGCGATATTATCAGTCAAATTAAACACTTACGCACGATCGTGCGTTGGTCCGATACCCAATATGCTGGCCACGCAGTCAAATTGGCAAAAAATATCGCTAATACGGTCACAGACCCCGAGGCGGTTGTTTTAGCAATCGGTGGGGACGGCACCTTAAACGAAGTATTAAATGGCTTATTACAAACCCAGCGTGAAGCCCCCATCCCCTTAGCCTATATCCCACTTGGTTCGGGTAATGACTTTGCCCGAGCAGCGCATTTAGGGACGGCCAGTGAGGCGCTGTATCATCTTAAACAGACAACCCAGCCCCGGCAACTCAATGTCGGTCGGATGACAGATGATGGGCTGTATCAGACAACGCGATACTTCATTAACAATTTGGGCATTGGGTTTGATGCGTTAGTGGTTGATCACACCAACCAATCACCTTGGAAAAAACGGCTGAACCGCCTAGGGTTAGGACACTTCAGTTATCTAGCCACAACTTTAGCTGCTTTTTTCCAACAACAAGCCTTCCAAATGACTGTCATGACTGGCGATCAGTACCAACAGTTTACTCAGGCGTTTTTGGTGACGATTACCAATCAGCCCTTTTTTGGTGGTGGCATTGCGCTACTCCCAACGGCTGATTTAACGCAAGAAGGTCTCGACCTCGTCATCGCCAATAAGATGTCATTTCTCCAGTTTCTAAAGTTATTTATGGCCTTAAAAAAGGATGGTAGTCATCTTGCTCACCCAAACGTGACAACTATCCCGCTCCAACACGGCACACAAATTTACGTTCGTGACATGCAACCAGGCCAAGTTGATGGTGAAACATTACAACCTAGTACTTTTGGTTTGACCATTGATTATCAATCCTATCCATTTTGGCTCTAAAAAAAGCGTTATCTCTATTAACAATAGAGATAACGCTTTTTCTTAATTAAATCGGCCAAGCCGTTCCGCTTGGTTGGTCACACTGACAATCAACTTCCGTGATGTCAAATGTTCACTAGCTTGAATGACCAACTCTTCTTGGTAAATAATAGCTGCAATGGCACTAACAACCGTTGGGACAATACTATTGGCGTGGCCGTGCATGAAGGCATTTTTCATCGCTTCAGTATAGTTCTGACTGTTTAATAACGACCAGATAATCGCTTCTAATGTGCTGGCACTGCGACCATCTAACACGATGTTACCAACCGGAATATTAGCAAAGTCCGGCAAGTTAAGTTCCTCAAATGCGTTTAATTCTGATTCAAAAACCTTATGGCGAGAATAATATTCAAAGCCAAAGGCCAAGCCGTTTTCCACGGCATCCCGAATGGGTTGTTTTTCAAGAATCTGGCTCACAATAAGGCTTAACATCCCCACACTCACCAAGGCACCTTCCGCATTATGCGTTAAGCCTGCAATACGATGTAGGGTCAACATGGCGGATTCATCATTAATAAACGACACGCCATATTCATGATGCAAATATAATGCAACGGGTAACATCCGAACTAAAATATCTTCACTATCCGCCACGTCTTCTAAAATACCAGAAGCCAGCGTGTCTCGATTTTTACTATAATTATCCATCGCCTTTTTAGTGACGACATCAATGCGTTGACGCGTTCGTTCGGGTGCAAATTGGCGCTTTTTATACCAATTTTGGAAATGATTCATCACGTCAGTTAACTGATAACCGCGTGACAAACTCGCAACGGTCGTCAATGACAAACTCGTATGTGACCCCCAGCGTAGCTCTTGCTTAAAATGGGTTGGATCGGACAGTAGGGTCCCTTGTTCACTGTTGGATAGCACGGTCATACTTTCACCGACCGCAATACCAAACATTAAAAATTGAATTGTCGCTTGCTTTTTAGCCATACCCTATTCTAACATATTCAAAATACCAGCATTTACATCAATGCTTTAATCTTGTCGACTTGATCCAATGCTTCCCACGGTAAATCGATATCTGTCCGGCCAAAGTGACCAAACGCGGCTGTTTGCTTGTAAATTGGGCGACGGAGATCTAAGTGATTGATGATGGCCAAAGGTCGGAAATCAAAGAGTTGTGCCGTAATGTCACGAATCTTGTCTTCGTCAATTTTAGCTGTACCAAAGGTTTCAATGTTTAATGACACAGGTTGTGCCACGCCAATTGCGTAAGCAACTTGCAATTCTAACTTATCAGCAACACCGGCAGCCACCAGATTTTTAGCCACATAACGGGCAAAATAAGCCGCTGAGCGATCGACTTTGGTAGCATCCTTACCAGAAAAGGCGCCACCACCGTGATGGGCCGCCCCACCATAAGTATCGACAATAATCTTACGACCTGTCAAACCAGAATCTGCTTGTGGGCCCCCAAGAACGAAACGACCAGATGGGTTAATGTAGTAAATCGTTTCATCGTCAACCAACTCTTGTGGCAAAACAGCATCAATGACTAACCGACGGACATCTTCTCGTAGTTGGTCCAAAGTGACTGTCTCATCGTGTTGTGTTGACAAAACGACTGCTGCAATCCGTGTCACTTGGTTGTTATCATCCAGTTCCACACTCACTTCTGCCTTAGCATCGGGGCGCAAGTAACTTAATGTGCCAGCTTCACGAACATCGCGAATTTGACGCATCAAACGATGTGATAAGGCCAATGTTAACGGTAAATAATTATCCGTTTCGTTAGTGGCATAGCCAAAGACCATGCCTTGATCTCCAGCACCCAATTGTTCTGGATCATCATCTGCGCTGTCAACTGCTTGCGCAATATCACCTGATTGCTCCACAATACGGTTAGAAACGTTCACAGAATCTGCTGTAAAGCCAAGTTCCGCTTGGTTATAGCCAATTTCCCGAATCGTATCCATCGCAATTTGGCGTACATTAACATAGGCAGAAGTTGATAATTCACCAAAAATTGAGACGTCGCCTGTTGATGTTGTCACTTCAACGGCAGAACGTGCATAAGGGTCTTGCGCTAAAACGGCATCCAAAATGGCATCGGCAATTTGATCGGCAATCTTATCGGGATGACCAGCTGAAACGGATTCTGAGGTAAAATACTTTGTCATGATAAACATGACCTCCTTCAATTTTCAAAATAAAAAGCTACACGGTCGCAAATTAAAAGCGCCTCCCAACGGATAAGTCGGAACGCGCTAACGTGACGACTATCTGTACAGATGGACCACCGTGACAAAACATGCTGCCATATTTTGCCGGTTGGTGCAGGGTCAAAGTGCTGTATCACTCGCCTGCTCTTGATAGCTGTTTAAATTGTATCTTTAGCATAACAAAATCACCACTAGATTGCAAATTCTTGTGACCAAAACGCTACGCAGGCCCGACAAATTAAGGTACAATAACAATATGACTTATCCAAATCATTTACAATCACATCAATTACCAGACGGTCGCCCCATGCCCCGACGCATCACGACTGATCCGCGCGAACGCCGTGCCTATGAAAACTTTCACCCAGTGAATTTTTTAGACTGGCGCCAATGGGTCCCACTCGTGGTTATTATTTTGAGCTTAAATCTCATTTGGTGGCGTCAGCCACTGCTACATACCAAGACGTTAACCGAAGCCACTGTGACTTGGCAATTAGTACCATTATTTGGCTACACCCTGGCCTTAGCCATTGGGATTACACTGCTGATTACCCAAAATTTACGTAGTTTGCTGAGTTATGCCTTCCTAGGCGTGAGCATTTTACTGACCTTTAGTTCGCTCATCCAGACACGCCACGAGATTTTCTTGTTGTTACTCCTGCTTAGCGTGTTCTTTATCGTGCTACAACAGCAGTGGTTAGGCTTACAAAATTGGTTAGGTTTAGTGCTTTTAAGTGTTTTGGCAACCTATGCCGTCCCTGTTACCATTTTTTACATTTCAAACGGCTTTGTCACGCATCGTTATCTCAATCAACTACTACCCATGTTGTTTGGTTTTGGCTTCTTCTTTACCCCCATCATTATGCCTAATCCTGACGGTCGGAAGTTAAGTATCCTAACCCTTGGCCTCTTTTGGGTCACGGTGTTTAGCCATGCGATTGGTATCGGGACGATTTTTGTCATCCTCTTTAGTTTGTTGGCTTTCATTTTACAATTCGTCAAAGCCAAAATCGGTAGCTGGCAACAGATGGGATATGTCTTAATGTTTGCTTTATCCCTACTTCTCATCTATCGTTAAAAAACCGTGATGGTATTAACCCATCACGGTTTTTTTATTTGAGGACTTGATAAATTGGTAATAAAGTTTTGATGGCAGTACTAAGCACTTCAGTTGCCTGATCGCCTTGTAAACGGGCATCACCGCGCGGCATTGTTAAGCCAATTAGCACTTCACTATGCCGTACGTTAGCAAAACGGTCAACCAAATCATCATAAGCCGTTAAGGTTAGCGGTTGCGTCGCGTTGACCATGTGATCAGCACTTAACACATATCCTGCAGGTAGTTGTGCCACTTGTTCACGTGCGCGTTGTAACTTAGCGACAATGTCAGGTGTTTGTTGCGGTTTCATATTCTCTTCAACTGCCAAATAAAGATAGAGATAATCAGCCCACAAGCCCAGTTCAAAGTGCGGCATCATTTTGTAGCCACGTTTATTGGGCGCAAAAGCGACCCAGGTGTTGTCTGGCGCATTGGTTGTCCGCCGTAAATGCTTGGCAATGTGAGCAGTCCAGTGTTGCCCATCTGTCGCCAAAATTGGCAAAATGACTGCAGCAACCTGCTCAAACTTAGGGTCGATCACGTCCCGAATCGCCGTCATGCGGCCAGAGAGTGTCGGCTCGTTAAAAATATCAAAATCCTGCGCATTAAACATGTGAATCCTCCTGTCGTGCTTGTCGTTGTGCCGACAAGACGGTTAACCAATGAATCAAAACATAGCCCGTGACCAAAATCGTGGCAATTAAGTTTAACCAAATCAACAAGACAATAATTGAACTCATTGACTGATAGAAATCATAACGCTTTAGCCCAAACCTGACATACCAAGTAAAGGCAACATTCAAAATCTCCAACAATCCCAATTCAATGAGACTCCCTAACATGACTATTTTAAATGGCGCACGACCTGATTTGGTTGGTAAAAAGTAATTTAGCATCACCAGCGCTAACCACAGCCCCAACCAGATGAGCCAACGCGTCTGATGCAGGATAAACAGCGGTAACTGATTGCTTGGCAGGCGATTGACGACAAGGGTTAAAACATTGCCGCCAATCAACAACACGCCAAACCCAGCTAAAATGACCAACAGCCACAAAAACGACCAAAATCGCGTCAACATCGTACTAATCCGCTCGTCAGTATCTGCAATCCGATTAAACGACAGCCGGAAAACCGCAATCACTCGCGACACGGTCCATAAAGTGAAGGGCACCGAAAAAGACAACAGCGACACTTGTTTGGACGCCATGACCGACTTGAAAATCGGTCGAACAATGGCGGCAACATCTTGTGGCAGCATACTATTAAGCGTTGTCATTAAGGTGGCTTGACTCACATTAGCAATCGAGACAATCATAGCAATTGACATCAACATCGGAAAAACCGTTAACAAGGCGTAGTACGCAAAAGTTGGGCCGACATAATTAATTTGCGCACGCGAAAACAACGCCCCTAACGTTGCCAACTGCCAGCGATTATCTAATTTCTGCCAATAATATTTTACTTGATTTAACATATCTCTATTATGCCAAAAAAAATGGCATATCACCTAAAAAGTGTTCAACTTATGCATATGATACTGGTATCCATGTGCGGGGTTTAACTCAGAAACAGATGATTTGGCATGGTATACTAAACATGACAAGCAAAGGAGTGGCTGTTATGACAGAGCTAATACACCGTGACATTTTAAAAAAACATAGGCTGAGAGTAACTGGCCAACGTCTCGCCATTCTAGACTACCTCATGACCCATGAAACTCACCCCACCGCGGAAATGATCCACCGTGATTTATCAGAGATTAGTTTAGCTACAATCTACAACACTTTAGAACGCCTAGTAGCGGCTGGCATCGTCATCGCAATTGATACCTTAAATGATGGTAAACGTCACTTTGATTACTACGGCCAGCCACACTATCATATTATCAATACCCAAACAAATGCCATTATTGATGCGGAAAACTTTGATGTCGGACCACTACTTGAAGCTGCCCGACAAGCTAGTGCCTTAAATATTACTGGTTTTCACATCGAAGTGTATGGTATTGCGCCTGAAGACGCCAAATAAGGCAAAACCCCCTAAGCTGAATTCACTTAGGGGGTTTTGTCTTATTTGGCTAATCGTGCTGCCTCAATTATAAAGTTAGTGGGTTGATTAAAATGCGGATAGAAGAAAAAGTCTGATACTTTTATTTCATCTATCGTCACTTCTTTCTGTATTGCCAAAGATAGCAAATATAATACACCAGCTTGATCCGCTTCAGAACAAACTTGTGCCCCGATCAGACGACGATTCTGAGCATGATAAACCAATCGTAATCGCACCCGATGGTTTTCTGGCATAAAAGTCGGTTTTTGCCAATCTTCATAGTCAACATACTGATAGTCGATACCGTACAGTTCAGCTTCATTAACCGTGACACCAGTTGAGAACAAATTAAGGCCGTAAACAGTCACGGCATTCGTCCTCTGTGTACCACTAGATGAGATCGGTTCGCCAATAATATTTTGCGCTGCAACATACGCACCACGCATAGCATCAGAAACCGAGAAATTGACAACAAGTTCGTGCAATACATTTGAATACGATGTCGCACAATCACCAACAGCATAAACATCAGGTTCTGAGGTTTGTTGTTTATCATTTACAATGTAAGCCCCATTTGTATAGAGATCTAAATGCTCACGCCCTAACGCTGTATTAGGTAAGAAGCCCATCGTTAAAATAACCATATCAGTCTCGTAAGTGTCGTATGGTGTTGTCAGTTGCTTCACTGCCCCATTTTCGCCACTGTAAGCAATCACTTCTTCATCCAAATGAATTTGAACTCCCACATCACGTAGACGCGCTTCAACACGTTCACCAAACGGTTCGTCGTAATGTGACATCATCATATGTGATTTCGCCTCAAAAATTCGAACGTTTTTGCCACGAGATCTAATGGCTTCAGCAATTTCAACCCCAATATAACCACCACCAATAATGGCTACGTCCTTAACATCATCAGAAGCTAAATGTCGCTCAACTTCTAAGCCCTCTTGCAAATTTTTAATTTGATAAATCCCTTGGAGTTCATGGCCAGCAATTCCTAAGCTAACCTGCTCGGCACCAGTTGCTAAAACTAATTTATCATACGTGAGCTGTTGTTGGCCTTGTGAATTGTTAATCAGCACTTGCTTGTGTTTAAAATCAATTTTTTCAACGGTTGTTTCGGTGTAAAGCCGGGTGAGATGTTGCTTAATTTCAGCAACGTCCTTATTGAAAAAGGCTTGATACGAACGACCTGGCTGGCTTAAAAAAATGGGCGTGCCACAACCAAGATACCCGATATCTTTATTTTTATCGATCATCGTGATCTCAAAATTTTTCCCACTTTGATATAAATTTTGTGCAACTGCTAGACCTGCATTATTTGCACCAATAATCATAATCTTTTCTGTACACATTTCTTTATCCCCATTTTATATCGGTAGTAAACATACATATACGCAACTATTATATAAAAATATTGATATATCGTTGGCTAATTTGCACCTAAAATTATGCATAGTTTTTCATGAGATATTACCAAAAAATAATTAACCTATTATCACGCACACCAATAAAAAAAGAGTCTTTCGACTCTTCTTTCTTAAACCAAATGACTAGATTTCTTTGTCATCCTTCTTTTTCTTAGCAAAGGCAAGGATTCCTAATAGACCAGTCATAATAGATGCACCGACGGCAGTTAACGCATTATTTTGCTTTTCACCAGTTTGTGGTAATTCTGGCGCCTTAACTTTTTCAACTTGAGGCGCAGTTTTAACTGGTGTTGCCTTTGGTGTTTCTGACGTAACGTCGACTGTTTTCGGCGTTTCTGGTGTCACATCTACTGTCTTTGGTGTTGGTGTTTCAACCTTGTTGTAAACAATTGGTGTATCTTCACCTGGATTTTCTGGTGTAACACTTGGTACTTCTGGTATCATGCCTGGGATTTCTGGTACTGGTTGGTTTGGTGTTGTCTTGGTTGGATCTGTTGGATCATTTGGATATTGTGGTGTTGGTGCATCTGGAATTGGGTTTCCTGATGGATCAACCGGTACAATCTTACCAATTTGCTTATAAACAACCGTATTCACAATATCTTGTTGTTGTGCTACTTCACCTGGTACACTCTTGCGGTCAGTATAGTAGCCCTTAATAGGATCAACTTTGACATCAGAATACTTATCAATATCAGAATGCCATGCTTCATCTGGATTCAAGATTTCACCAGTAGCCTTATCTACAATCAATGTTCGTGTCCAAGTTGATGTTTGAACGTTATCATCGTGTAGTTTATTACCGTTTTCATCTACAAAATGAACCGTTGACGTATATTGTTTTGTGTAGCTATCCTTAGCTGGCCACTTTGGTCCATTTGGATCGTTTGGATTGATTGGTGTTCCTGGTTCATGTGGATCATTTGGCCCAACTGGTGCAGTATCATGATCCAATTTAACGATAAAGATTTGTTCGACATCATCATTATCATCATAAACCGGTGTGCCTGCTTCAGCGAAACCATCTTCAACTAAGCGATAACCCTTGTCACGCCATTCATCAATTCGAGGTGTTGTAGAGTAGTCAATCTTCTCACCAGACTTACCTGTAACTGTATCAGTTTCAAGTGTCTTACCAGTCTTTGTATCAACATAAACAATCTTAGCCGTTTGTAGTTGCTTTTCAGGTACTACTGGTACATAAGTAACTGGTGTGTCTTGACCAGGTTGGTTTGGTGTAACAGCAGGTACTTCTGGATTCATACCTGGAATTGATGGTACTGGTTGGTTTGGTGTTGTCTTAGTTGGATCTGTTGGATCATTTGGATATTGTGGTGTTGGTGCATCTGGAATTGGATTTCCTGATGGATCAACAGGCACAATCTTACCCATTGGCTTATAAACAACCTTATCAGTGATGTTCTCTTGAACTGTTGGCTTTGCTGGTACTTCTGGTTGATCAGCATAGTATCCTGGCACAACAGGTACGTTTACCTTATCATAAGTTGGCTTATCTGGTGTCCAAGGTTCTGCTGGATTTAGAACATCGCCAGTCACCTTATCGACATTTAGTGTCCGTGTCCAAGTTGATGTTTGCACATCATCATCAAGACCAGGCATCTTATTACCTTGATCATCTACAAATTCAACTGTTGACGTATAATCCTTAGTGTATTGATCTTGAGTTGGCCACTTTGGTCCATCAGGATCATTAGGGTTAACCGGTGTACCTGGTTCATGTGGATTATTTGGTCCAACAGGTGCAATATCATGTTCAAGTGTCACATAATATGTTTCTGGTTCATCACCAAACGTTGCATTGTTTGGCACACCATCGCTCACCAACTTATAGCCCTTATCAATAAAGCTTTGAATCTTATCAGCTGTTGAGTAATCCAAAGCTGTACCAGGCTTACCTTCAAGCTCATCAGTTGCCAAGACCTTGTTATTCTCTGACTTATCTTGATAAATAATTGTGACAGGTTGATTTTGAATTTCCTTTTGATAAACAACGACTGTCTCATAGTTTGCAGGCATCACAACTGTGCCGCCGTTATTCAAATAAGTTTCGGATAACTTGCCATTTGAAACAACTGTGCCCGCTGGAATATCCAAGATTGCATGCACGGTTGCTGCATCATCACCAACCGTCACACCATTGGCATTGGTTGATTTGATGCTTGCCGTGTACCCCGCAATTTCTGGTGTAGCCACGGCATCATACGCTGTTTTAGTGTTAATCCCTTCAGCTACTTGCCAACCTGAATCTTGTGAAACGACATAAAGATTCTTGATGTAGTTCAAAGTCTCATCGGCTGTGTGAGTTGCTGCATAAGCTTCAACAGTTGCAATTTGATCAGCCGTCAAATCAAGCGTAATGTCACGTGTCATGTCAACACTTTGTGTGACTGTTGGCGCAGCTTCTGTGCCATCTTCGTAAACGTACTTGATGGTATTTTGATGCTGTCCAGCTGCTTGAATTTCAGTACCGTGTGGGAACCAGATTTGGTGGCTAGCACGCATCGTTGAAATACCATAATATGGTGCGGTACCCTTAGCACCCTTCGCAGTTGGGGAAGTTTGATTATCTTTAATGTCGTTGGCAAGAATATTTGCTGTCAATTCCTTACCACTAATTGAAACATCGGGGTTTGCACCATTATTGTACTCATCCTTAGCAGCAAAACCATTCTTGTTAAATTCAACCGCGTCAACATTTAACCAAATTTGTTGTGCGCCATCCGACTTAATCTGTTGGTAAACTACGTAATTCGTGCCACCAATCTTAAGGACACCCTTCGTACCACCCATATAGATCAAGTTAGCCGTATAGGCCGCACTGGTTGAATTAATATCCGTACCACCAACTGGCATCCAACCCTTTGTTGCACCATCAGCTGAATAACGTTGTAGATTCAAATAAAGTGGATCTTGAATATCAATCACTGAATTTGCAGCTCCTAATGGGAAGGAAATTAATTCAGCATAGAAGTTCGTATTATCATCACGAATATCAACAATGGCACCCTTCTTAGACGTAAAGGCTGCGTTCGTGCTTGAGTTTCGTGAATCCAACGAAATCACATCATCCCAAGGATTATCGCCACGACCCGTCAAAATCACACGGAACGTTGCATATTCATCAACTGTAATGTTACCGCCTTCATTGACTCCGATATAGTTATAGCCATCATAACTACCAGACGTCCCCGTCTTACCGTTTGATTCAAACAACGTATTTGAGTGCTTAGAAATCACAATGTTAGAATTATTCGCCAGATCCAACGCCACACCACGACCTTGGTTTTGGAAGTGGACATTTGAGTATTCACCAGATGTAAAGTTGGCGTTATTTCCGAGAATAAAGCCATCACGACCAGTAAAGTTGAATTGTGAATAATCGCCAAACGTTACTGCTGTTGGGCCAGCATTACGTGATTGTGACGTACCATAGCCGCCAAAACGATCAGCAGCAGTTACACCGATACCTGGACGATCAGCGCCGATTGACACAGCTTGACCAATACTTGTATTCATGTTCACAACAGCGTTACGACCTGTTAAGAAGTTTCCACCATTTAACATGAAGATACCAGCATCGTGGTAACGGGCACTTTCTGTCCCATTATCGGTATTAAGGTTAACCGTCATTGTGGCATTGTCACCAACTTGAACAGTGGCACCATCTGGCAAGTTGATACCATCCCCAATTGCTGAGCGGTTCAATGTAAAGTTAGCCCCGTCGGCAACTGTGACAGACTTGGCACCCCAAATATTAGCCCCGTTACCGTTTGCACTGTAAGTCTTAGCTGTTGGCTTGCTTGAAGTTGAAACGGTTGATGTTGTTGTCCCATCAATCACAACTGCTGCATTACCACTACCACCATACAGTGACGCACCTGAATGGGTCACGTCTTTAAAGGTTACCGTACTTGTGTTTGAACTGTTGTTAAAAGTAACTGCACCATTGGCACTAGCTGTCTTCAAAATCAAGTTTTCAAACGCCAGTTGCATCGTGCCATTAACATTTAATGGCGTTGAACCAAAATCAATACTTGCATTTTGATCTGCGCCCTTAATGACAACAGTGCGGTCATTCCCTTCAACTGTCCCAGTCCCCATTGCGTTGATTGTGCCATCAACAGTGATTGTTTGATAGTATGGGTTATTTAACGCATTAATCAAACCAGTCCAGTTGTTAACAGTTGTCGTCGTACTTGTATCTGCAGTTGCTGCGGCACGTAGCGTTACAACTGGTGCAGCTGCTTGCGTGTTGGCAGCAGTGCTTGCAGGCGTTGTTGTCTTTTCAGCTGCTGCTTGAGTTGCTTGGTCAGCAGTATTTACTGTGTTATCAACTGTGGCTTGATTGGTCACAGTTGCTTGCTTTTCAGTTGCTGTTTGATCAGCAGTATTTGCATCGTCAGCTGCTGCTTGGTCAGCAACAGTTGATTGCATTTCAGTTGATTTTAAATCGTTATTATTGGATAATGTAGAATCGGTAATTGATTTTTTATCAAGATTATTAGCTACTGTTGCATTGTTGGCTGAATTGTCAACTTGCGCAACGTTTGACATTTTGGCCGCACTAGAATCAGCATTATCCGTTGTGGCCGTTGACGTTGCATTGTCAAACTTTAATACCCGATCATTTGTGTTTGTTGCATTTTGATCAGTTTGTTGTGTGACCCCTGCCTGCTTATCAGCGAGTTGCTCATCAGAAGCACTTGCACTCGTTGTCGAACCAAGGAAGAAAGTGGCCCCCACCAGAACGGAGGCGACACCAACACTTAACTTTTTGATCTTATATTTGGAAACTTTTGTCGCAGATTTCCGTAAATGTAAGATCTTGTTATTTTTTGATACCATACGTACACTCCTTTTTCTAAATTGATATCGAACTTACGAAAAAAGTATAGTATAAAAAAAATTATGCTGAAATGTACATTTCAGCATAATTTGTATAAAACATTTAATAATAAATTTTATAATTTGGGTTTTTTCAAGTCCCCGTATTTTCAACACATTACGGCAAATAATATTGGAATTTTTCAAATCGATATAACAATTTATAAGGAGATGTTGTCATATTATATTTACTGTATTAGTTTATTGTCAAAGGAGTCTTAATCAATTATGAATGGCGTAAAAATGATTAAGTCTTTGCACATTACGCTTAGACTACCGATTATCATTTTCGATGAGAATCTAGAGATCGTTGAAGAATATCATTCAAATCGCACAACCGTCCTGTTTAGTGACTATGAGAATATTTTACATGATGCACTCGCATCACACGAACTATTTAACTTTATCAGCGGCAAACTAAACGATATGTTCTTACTCTATAATTTTGAGCAATACCATGTTTTGTTCGGTCCATTCAAATGCAACTATATTGATAAAAAATTCTTTATCAGAAAAATGAAAAAGCTCAAAGTCAGTCCACGCGATCAAGACACACTTTTTCAGTATCTAGAAAATCTCCCACTTTTTTCAACGAGTGAATTACGGGATATTTTGATGCTTGTTCATTACTTCTTTACGGGTGAAGTCAAAGATTTGATGACAGATAAAGTCCATCTTGATGTGAAACAATACACCACTGAAATTACTGATCAGCGCATTGAATACCTGATTTCACAAAATTTTGATGCCAATAAGTATCTTTATTTGTATGAACATAAAATACTTGATTACGTTCGGAATGGTGAAGTAAATAAATTACGAGATATGGTCTTTAAACTTAGTAATGGTGTTATTCCAACAGTCACCGGTGATACTTTACGTTCAGAAAAAAATTATTCAAACATCGTGTTCGAAAAACTATCGCAAACTGGTATTGAATGCGGAATGGATATTATCACAGCCTACAGTAGTCGTGATTTATTTATTAAAAAAACTGAATTAACGACCACTTTAGATGAAATTCTACAGGTTCGTGATGCAGCCATCGTGTATTATACAAATAAGATTCATGAGATCTCATCAAAACACTTGTCACCATTCATCACCTCTATCATTCAGTATATTAATGCAAATGTTTATCGTCCCATCAAAGTAAAAGAGTTAGCACGTCAGTTTAATATTAGTGAGTCCAAATTACGGACACTTTTTAAGTCCGAACTAGATTCAACAGTCCAAGATTTTATCACCAATCGCAAACTTGCGGAAGCCAAACTCATGATCAACTCCAATATTCCAACAGGCGAAATTGCCTATACGTTAGGCTTTACAGATGCTTCCCATTTTTCACGCGTCTTTAAAAAATTTGTGGGTCAGACCCCCAAAACAGTACCAACAAGCACTGGCAGTAGCTGTAGTTGAATAGATTTCGCTTGGTAGTGATTTAAGTGTTGTATTGTTTTTCAATCAACATATCATCATACTCAAACTTAATCATAACAAAAGCCCGTTAAGTTAAACGTTATCGTTAACTTAACGGGCTTTTGTTATATTTTTACATCGTCGGCTTTTTGATTACAAATTAGCGTTCATAATCTTGGCTACGGCTGCATGAATCTTTTCTAAATAAATACCTTGTTCTTCTTCAGATTGGGCATACTTATCAGCATCCACACTTTGATCAGCCACAACCACGGCATCAGCCATTAATTGCGTTGCTTCGGCATACTTCGTGTACGCTGTTGCCAGTGACTTGTGCACGCCTAACAAACGTACCGGTGCTGAAGCAGCATTTAATTGTGCCGCATTGGCCTTGTAGTTTGCCACCGCATCTTCGAATTCGGCTTTAATTTCAGCAAATTCTGCAGCAGGAATATCAGTAATTTGACCTGCTTCCTTGGCATCATCTAACTTTGTAAAGAAAGGTGAAACGCGTGTTGCAGTATCTTCCGTATTCGTCAAAACATTTTGCAATGTTTGAATATAAATTTGGGCTTGTTTTGGATTAAATTTTGGCAATGTCTCTTATCCTTTTTTGAAAATTTTTCGCTGTACTAATTTTACCAGTTCAACGATCAGAATGATACTAATTCCAGCAACTAAGACAACTGCCCATTGGTAAGCATCCAAATGCGACACGTGGAAGATTGGGTTCAACGGTGGGATCACGACAACTGCCGCCATCACAGCCAATGAGCCAACCAAGGCCCAGTTGAATAACTTATTGCGGAAGGCTTGTGGGCCTAACATTGAGCCATAAACTGACTTCACGTTAATCGCGTTAAACATTTGCATCAAACCAAGTGTCATAAATGACATGGTTAGGGCATCTTGGTGCGCCGCTGTTTCACCGGCATGAACAGGATAAGCCAATGAGAAGCCGTAAACTGATAACACGATTACAGCTTGTAAAATACCTTGCCAAATAATGGCTGGGCCAACACCACCCGACAAGAAGCTAGCACCACGACCACGTGGTTTTTTCGTCATCGCATCTTTTTGCGCTGGTTCAAGACCTAAGGCAATCGCTGGTAAGGTATCAGTCACCAAGTTAATCCACAAAATCATAATTGGTGCGAGAATTTCCCAGCCGAGCAACGTCATCACAAAGATTGAAATCACTTCGGCTAAGTTAGATGCCAACAGATACTGTAGCGCTTTTTGAATATTGGCAAAGACTTTACGACCTTCTTCAACCGCATGCACAATTGTGGCAAAGTTATCATCGGCCAAAACCATATCTGAAGCGCCCTTAGACACTTCCGTTCCGGTAATCCCCATGGCAATGCCGATATCAGCGGCTTTCAATGCTGGGGCATCGTTGACACCATCCCCAGTCATGGCCACCACCTTGCCCTTCTTCTGCCAAGCCGTCACGATTCGAACCTTGTGTTCTGGTGCCACACGAGCATAAACACTATAACGGTCAACTTTGTCCGCGAATTCAGCATCACTCATATTATCCAAGTCAGAACCTGAGATAACGGCCTTATCCATATCCGCTTCATCTAAGATACCTAAACGCATCGCAATCGCTGCCGCTGTATCACGGTGATCACCCGTAATCATGATTGGGCGAATACCAGCCATTTTAGCTTCCGCCACGGCTTGAGACACTTCCGGACGTTCAGGATCAATCATCCCCACGAAACCTGTAAAGACAAGTTCATTTTCGACAGCATCCGGATCCATCACCGGTGGAATCGTATCAGATAATTTATAAGCAAAACCTAAAACACGTAAGGCTTGCATGGCTAATTCTGAATTAATCGCCAACAATTTTTCACGAATTGCTGGTGTCAATGGGACAATTTCACCATGCATTTCGATTTGTGTCGCACGCTTTAATAATTCATCCGGTGCACCCTTAACCGTAATAATGTAACCTTGTGGTGCGGGATGTATGGTTGTCATGAGCTTACGTTCCGAATCAAACGGAATTTCAGCAACACGCGGCATTTTGGCAAACAACTTATCCAAATCACGTTGATGATTCTCATTAAACGCAATTAATGCCGTTTCAGTTGGGTCACCAACATAACCATTATCCGTACGTTTTGTATCATTATTTAACGCTAAAATATCAGCTAGTCGTGCGTAAGTGCCTGTTAGTTCTTCTGTCGTTGCCGCATCGGAAATCTCGGCATTCACAACCAACTTTTCAACCGTCATCTTGTTTTGCGTTAACGTACCCGTTTTGTCAGAACCAATAATATCAGTTGATCCCAGTGTTTCCACTGCTGGTAACTTACGAATTAAGGCTTGACGGGTCGCCATTCGGGTTGTTCCCAATGCCAACGTAATCGTCACAATCGCTGGAAGTCCTTCCGGAATCGCCGCAACTGCCAATGAAATTGACGTGAGCAGCATGTTTAGAATTGTTTCTTTACCACGCAACAGTCCCACAACAAACGTGATGGCTGCAATTGCCAAAATCAAATAGGTCAAGACACGACCAAGTTGGATCAAATTATCTTGCAAAGGCGTGCGTGTTTCTGCAGCTGCGTCTAACATCCCAGCAATATGACCAATTTCAGTCTGCATACCGGTGTGCACGACAATCCCAACACCACGACCATACGTGACGTTAGTGTTCATGAAAGCTAAGTTTTTGCGATCACCTAATGGCAAGTCAGTCGCCTTTAAAGTAGCCGCAACTTTATCAACTGGTACAGACTCACCAGTTAATGAGGCTTCTTCGATTTGTAATGAGGCTGATTCCATCAACCGCAGATCAGCCGGTACAATATCGCCGGCTTCCAAACGCACAATGTCACCAACTACCAAATCTGTTGACTTGATAACCATGTCTTTGCCGTCACGAATAACATTCGCATTCGGCGTCGACATTTCTTTTAACGCATTAATCGCGTCTTCAGCCTTCGCTTCTTGAAAAACACCAAAAACGGCGTTAATAATCACGATTGCCAAAATAAAACTCGCATCAACCATTTCGCCAGTAAAGCCAGCAACGATCGCTGCAATTAACAAAATGGCAATCATCAAATCTTTAAATTGATTGATAAATTTTTGTAGCAATGACGTGCTGGTCGCTTCTTTTAACTGATTTGGACCATTTTCAGCCAAACGCTTGGCAGCCTCTTGTGTGCTTAACCCTTGCTGCCCATCCGTATTCAACTCGGCAATGATGGTCGTCACATCTTGGTTATATAGTGGCTTATCTGCCATATTTCTCCTCCTAGGCTTTGTGCCTTCATCCCTGCGTCTCACCTAAAAAAGAAGACCCACATAAACAACACTATGCACCGGCACGAGTTGTTTACATGAGTCTCACCATTTAAGACAATACCGGAACGACTTGTTCGATATAAGTAAGATCTTTAACCTTACTCGCTTTGACGGTATTGTCGCGGAAAATCCGCCAGTTACTCCCTCAGGAATGATTATACCTTTATTCTAACAAAGGGACGCCTATGACGCAAGTTACCGACGGTGCACTATGAGACAGAATTTAATGTCTTTTACCCTGAAAATAGCGTAAAATAGAATGATAAAAATCATTGGAAGGATGCACGCAACGATCACTGTCATTGGCAGTTATAATTGCGTGCCGCTTTATTTTATGTCAAAAAAACCGACTCATCCGATTCATGAGCGTCTCTATATCGCACTCCTTTTAGCAGCTAATTCTGGCTTTGTCGATGCCTATACCTTTCAATATCACGGCGAGCGTTTTGCCAGCTTACAAACGGGTAATATTATTCAAGCCGGCTTCTTACTGGCCAAAGGGCAATTTACTGCCGCACAAAGCTTTATTTTGCCGATCATTTTTTTCATATTAGGCGCTGCTTTTAACGGCATTCTCAAACGAGAATTCAAGATTGGAAAACTCTCCCAACAACAACACAGCCTACTTGTCGAAACTTTTGGCGTCTTGCTCGTTGTATGCTTGAGTCCTTATATCTCAAGTACCCTTTATATCACGTTACTGTCCTTCTTTTTAGCTATCCAATTAGACGCTTTTCCTAAGGTTAAAGGGTTACCCTTTACCAGCGTGATGTCAACTGGTAATCTTCGCAATGTTGGCGCTAACCTGATGACTTTCTTTTACACCAAAGACCGGCAAGCTCGGCACGATGCGTGGTTGTTTGCCCTCATTGTCTTAGCCTTTTTGGTTGGCGCGTTTGTCTCAACTTGCTTTGTGTACCTCTTTGATCATTACACGTTGATTGGCTCTAGCGTGATTTTACTCACGATTTTCACATTACTTTTTGATTTTTCAAAAAAAGGTGTTGACAAATATTAAACCAGTGCGTATTATAAAACTTAACGATTTTAGAAATAAACAAGTTGAACAGAAAAGTAGCACTTGAGCAAAGCCCAGAAAGCTAATGGTTGATGAAAATTAGCGTGCGTGAGATTGTGAAAATGACCTGTGATTGGTGTCGGCGAATTGGTTTACCATTTAGTCGGCAACGGTTTGGCCCTCGTTACTGGGCACACCATTCGGCTAGGATCATCTCCCGATGCCCGATGGTTAGTGAGCAAGTCAATAGTAATATTGACCGACAACTCAGAATGGTAACGCGCTTTTTTAGCCGCTTCTGTATTTAGGTATACAGAGGCGGTTTTTTTGTCCCTGTTAAACTGACCGTCTTTTCTAAAATCACATCATTCATGACAACATTTGGGAGAATAACACATGAGTAAAGTAAAAAATTGGTTAATTGGCGGCGCCGCAATTGTGGCCATTGGCGGAATTGGCTACGCCAGTTTTGGTAAGCCAGCCCAACAGACTGACGGCAAAGTGGTCACTGTCGGTATTATGTCTGGTTCCAAGCAAGATAGCCAAATTTGGCAGTCAGTGGCTAAAACAGCCAAAAAGGATTACGGCATTACCTTGAAATTCAAAGAATTTTCAGACTATAACCAACCAAACAAAGCCCTTGCCAATGGCGACATTGATATTAACGCCTTTCAACATTATGCGTTCCTTGATGCCTCTAACAAAGCAACGGGTAACAAGATCGTCGCACTTGGTGACACGGTTATTTCACCAATTCGTTTGTATAGTAATACCTATAAAAATGTCTCAGATTTCAAATCTGGCGATACGATTGTCGTGCCTAACGATGCGTCAAATGAAAGTCGTGCCCTCTACGTTTTGAAGGCCGCTGGCCTCATTGATTTGAAGCCAGGTCTGAAAACAGCAACTGTCAAGGACATTACTAAGAATCCAAAAGACTTAAAAATTAAGGAATTAGCCGCTGACCAAACAGCACGTGCGTTATCAGATGTACAAGGTGCCGTGGTTAACGGAACTTACGCTGATACTGCTGGTCTGGATTATAAGAAGGCCATTTTCGTTGAACCCATCAACAAAGATTCTCATCAATGGGTCAACATTATCGCCGTTAATGCAAAAGATAAGAACAAACAAGCCCTCAAAGATGTTGTTAAGGCTTACCAAACACAAACCACAAAAGCTGTTATCGATAAGGTTTATGACGGCGCCGAACTCGCCGCTTGGGGAAAGGATTTCTCTAAGTAAAGTTTGATCAGTAACGATTGGTTTACTGATCTGAGCGTCACATCAGTTGGCATGGGACGTTCAGATCAGCGAATCATTCGCTAACCACTCACCCCCGCTATAAAGGAGATTGTCACATGAGTCAAAAAAAGAATTGGATTATTGGCGGTGTTGCTGTTGCAGCCATTGCCGTAGGTGCTTACTTTAGTTTTGGTGGTCACAGCAAAGAAACGGCCAACAAAACGGTCACAATTGGTGTCATGGCTGGTGACAAGAACGAGGACGAAATTTGGCAATCGGTCAAGGAAACCGCCAAGAAGAAGTACGGTATCACCTTAAAGACCAAGAAGTTCACTGATTATCTCCAACCTAACAAGGCTTTGTCTGCTGGAGAAATTGACTTGAACGCTTTCCAAAACTACCCTTACTTGGCAAATTGGAATAAGCAATATAAAACAGATATTGTCGCAATTGGTGACACTTGGACGACACCATTACGTATTTACTCAGATAAATACAAGCAAGTTAGTGATATTCAAGATGGTGACCAAATCACCATTGCCAACGATCCAACAAACGAAAACCGTGGTCTCCATTTGTTGGCCGATGCTGGTCTTATCAAGCTCAAAGATACGACTCAAGCCACACCAAAGGACATTATTTCAAATCCAAAGCATTTGAAGATCACCCCAGTTGATGGCTCACAAACAGCAGCATCCCTAAAAGATCCTCAAGTTGGCGCTGCGGTCGTCAACACCAACTATGCCAAGTCAGCACACTTAAACATTGATTCAGCCATTTTCGTTGAAAGTTTGAATAAGAATTCTGAGCAATACTTCAACTTTATCGCAGCCAACAAAAAGGACAAAGATAAGCAAGTCCTAAAGGACGTGGTGAAGTCATTGCAAACTGAGAAAACAAAAGAATTAGTGAAAAAGTACTACGGTAATGCCGAAATTACCGTTTGGGATTACAAGAAGTAACCACAAATCATCACCATCTGTAAGCTTGCTTACAGGTACATATGTTTAACGGGAGAACACATATGACAATCCGACAAGACTACCTCACTTTACTTGAAGAACTTGTGGCCATTCCGAGTGTTTCCGCTCAGGCAGCGTCACTACCCGAAGCAGCCACAACGATTGCCAACGCTTTTCGCCAACTTGGTGCTAAAGTAACCTACGATGACACCTATTTTGCCCCCTTTGTACAGGCTGAATTCACCAGTGACCAACCCGATACCAAGACCCTTGTGATTTATAACCACTATGATGTCCAACCCGCCGAACCCCTTGACCTGTGGACGACGGCGCCTTGGACATTGTCAGCACGGGATGGTAAGCTATATGGCCGCGGTGTTGACGACGATAAAGGCAATTTAACTGCGCGTCTAGCGGCAGTTGCCGAGTATTTAAAAGAAAATGACCAAACCTTACCGGTTAATATCATCTTTATCGTCGAAGGTGCCGAAGAAACTGCCTCACAATACTTACCAGAATATTTGGCAAAACATGCCAACACCATCGCGGCTGATTTGGTACTTTGGGAATCTGGTGGTAAAAATGCGGACGACATTGTCGAAATTTATGGCGGGAATAAAGGGATTGTGACCTTTGAATTAACCGCTAACACAGCAGATAGCGACTTACACTCATCATTGTCGGCTGTTGTTGACTCGGCCCCTATCCGCTTATCACAAGCCATTGCCACATTATTTGACCAACAAGGCAATATTGCCGTACCGCATTTTTATGATGAAGTCATCGCACCAAATGCACGTGAAAAAGCTTTAATTGGCCAGTTACCTTTAACACGAGAAGATTTAGTGGCACAACACGGCCTAAAAGTGCCACTTTATACAGATCGTAACGGCCAAGATTTAAAAGAAACCTTGTATTTCCAACCAACCCTTAATGTCCAAGGCATCATCTCAGGGTATAATGATAAAGGTGTTAAAACTGTCTTACCCGCGACCGCCACGGCTAAATTAGAAGCGCGCTTAGTCCCCAATATGTCACCTGACATCACGTTACAACGCATTGCTGATCATTTGACTGCACAAGGTTTTGCGGATATTGCCGTTACCAAAACACTAGGGTTAGCTGGTTATCGCAGCGATATGTCTGACCCAGAAATTCAACGGGTCATCTCTGTGGCCAAAGCTTATTATCAGGTAGAACCCGTGGTCATGCCGACATCACCTGGCACGGGTCCAATGGCAACGATTTATGCGGCTTTGCAGGCCCCAATTGCCAGCCTTGGCGTTGGTTATGCCAATAACCTCGACCATGCACCAAACGAGCATATTCGTTTGGTTGATTATGACCAACATATTGATGCCGTCAAAGCTTTAATTAAGAGTTATCAAGCATCTCAACTAAAGGAGTAAATGAATGAGTCAACCCATTATTGCATTAGACAATATTACTGTCGCTTTCCATCAAAAAAAACGGACGATTACTGCGGTAAACAACGTCTCTGTCCATGTTGAACGGGGGGATGTTTACGGCATTGTTGGTTATTCAGGTGCTGGTAAATCAACATTAGTACGTGTCATTAACCTCCTACAAGAACCAACCAGTGGTTCTGTGGTCGTCAACGGCGAAGTTTTCTTTCAAAGTGATGATAAGACCGGTAAAATTACCCGTATTTCTAGCCAAAAACTCCGTGATCGCCGACGCAAAATTGGCATGATTTTCCAACATTTCAACTTGCTAAACGAACGTACGGTAACAGAAAACGTAGCGTTTGCCCTCCAACACAGCCCACTATCTGAAAAAGAAAAAGCTAAAAAAGTGGCTGAGCTCCTTGAATTGGTTGACTTATCTGATCGCGCACAACAATATCCATCACAATTGTCTGGTGGTCAAAAGCAACGTGTGGCCATCGCCCGCGCTTTGGCCAATGATCCTGAAATTTTAATTTCCGATGAAGCCACTTCGGCACTGGATCCCAAGACAACGAATCAAATTTTGGCCTTGCTCAAAAAGCTCAACCAAGAATTTGGTTTGACAATTGTGCTCATCACCCACGAAATGCAGGCCGTCAAAGAAATCGCCAATAAAGTCGCGGTCATGCAAAATGGTGAAATTATTGAACGTGGCTCACTGTTAGATATCTTTGCCCAACCAAAGGAACAATTAACAAAAGAATTCATCGAAACGGCGACGAACATTGATAAGGCGATTGAGACAGTTACAGCTCAACCCATGGTGCAAAACTTACAACCCAACGAAATCTTTGTCCGCTTGTCCTATGTCGGCGAGACAACCGATGAACCACTTATCGCTGGGCTTTTCCGTGATTTCAATGTGACGGCCAATATTTTGTACGGTAACATCGAAGTCTTACAAGATACACCGGTGGGCTCACTACTCGTCATTCTATCAGGAACCCCTGAACAACTTAAAGCATCGATTTCAACCTTAGCTGATCATCACGTTGAAATTGAAATCCTTAAAGGAGGGCAATAATCATGCAGACATGGTTCGCACAGACATTTCCAAATGTGGTTTATCAAGGCTGGACTGGTGATACTGGTTGGCTAACGGCTATTAACGAAACACTCTTTATGACCTTCTGGTCTGCGCTATTTGGCGGTTTGCTTGGCCTGATTTTTGGGGTTGGCTTGGTGATTACAGCACCTAACGGGATCACCCCAAATCGCACGCTCTTTTGGCTGCTAGATAAAATCGTCTCAATCTTCCGTGCCGTACCGTTTATTATCTTGCTGGCCGCCATTGCGCCGTTTACGAAGCTCTTGGTCGGCACACAAATCGGGACAACCGCAGCGTTGGTACCGTTGTCACTCGGTGTCTTTCCTTTCTATGCCCGTCAAGTACAAGTCGCTTTATCAGAAGTCGACGGCGGTATTGTTGAAGCCGCACAATCTGTAGGCGCCTCATTTTGGGATATCATCTTCGGCGTTTACTTGCGTGAAGGCCGTTCAGAAATCATTCGTGTCTCAACTGTCACACTCATTAGTTTGATTGGTTTGACGGCCATGGCTGGTGCCATCGGGGCTGGTGGTTTAGGTAACATGGCCATTTCTTATGGTTATAACCGTTTTGCCACAGATACGACCTGGTTTGCCACAATTCTTGTCTTAATTCTTGTCTTGATTGTCCAAGTGGTGGGTGATTACCTCGCTAAAAAGTTAAGCCATAAGTAAGCACGCTTATCAAATATAATCGCTTATAAAAAATGCTAATACTTCGCGTATTAGCATTTTTATTATTTTGGCAATAAAATCACGGTTATAGTAAACGCTCGCCAACATTTGAGGCGATCGCCCTCATCTTAATTTTTCTCCCCACTAAAAAAGACTAGCATCAGCTAGCCTTTTGACGTTATCGCGTCAATGTAAATTCAAAACGTTCGCCCACATAATAGGAACGGACATATTCAAACGGTCGATCATTTTGGTCAAAAGAGACTTGACGGACCGTCAAAATCGCATCCCCACGCTTAATTTGTAACAATTCTGCCAGGCGTTCATTGGCCAGGCTGGCTGAAATCGTTTGTTCTGCGCGACCTGGTTGCACGCCAGCCTTACCCAACGTCACATATAATGATTCGGTCAGGTCATGCTTAGAAAAATTCGTCACCAACTTAGCTGGCACTGTCGTCCGTTCAAGCAAAATCGGTTCGTCATCCCCCATACGTAATCGTTCCATGACAATGACTTCATCGTTTTGTGTCAGTTGTAAACGGGTCATTTCAGAGGCTGATGGTGATGTGACTTTATAACTCACCGTTTTCGTACGCGCCACACGCCCTGTTGCCGCCATCAATTCCGTAAAACTGGTCATGCCTAAAGCACGTTCTGAAACTTTTTGCTCTGCGACATACGTCCCAGACCCAACTTTACGTTCCAATAAACCTTCGTCAACGAGTGTTTGCACAGCTTGCCGTAGTGTCATTCGTGACACATTAAAAGCTGCCGCCAATTCACGTTCGGCTGGTAGCCGCTTATGTGACTGCCACTCCCCTGCCTCGATGCGCGCTTTAATTTGATTATGAATTTGGATGTAACGTGGTGTCGCAGGTTTTGTCATTAATTCTTCCGTGCAAATCGACGACCCAATGAATACGTCGCCAATAATTGCATATCTTCCTTATTAAATAAATTAAAATCAGCATCCTTGCCAATCGCAAGTTCGCCCTTTTGGGTCAGCCCAAATTCACGGGCTTGATTTACTGAACTCATTTGAACAGCAGCTTGGATATCAGCAGATGTCATTTCTTGGATGTTACGGAATGCATCATCATAAGCTAACACTGAACCTGCTAAATGACCATTTTCAAGACGGGCTTGCTTATCTTTCACGATTACTTTTTGACCACCAAGTTCAGAAACACCGTCACCAAGTCCTTCAGCCCGCATTGAATCCGTGATGAGTTCTAACTGTTCAGGCCCCTTCAAACGAAAGGCCAATTCTAGCATATCAGGGGCAATGTGGAAACCATCAGCGATTAATTCCGCCGTGATTGATGATTCAAGCATCGCATGGCCCGTCACGCCTGGTTCCCGATGGTGGAGTGGTCGTTGCGCATTGTAAAGGTGCGTCACGTGAGTCGCGCGTGAATGGGTCAATTGTTCACGTGTTGCATTGGAGTGCCCGACTGATGGGCGAATATTATGTGCCAACATAAAGGCTTCAAAATCAGGTATGCCACCGTTTTCGGGCGCATACGTCACTAAACGAATCCGTTCACCAGATAAAGCATACCACTTTTTGAGCAATTCAGTATCCGGATCAACAATGTATTCTTCTGGCTGAGCGCCCATGAAGACCTTATTAATGAATGGTCCTTCCAAATGAATGCCTTGAATCACGGGGTTCGTCTTCGCCACTTGATCAATCGTCACCAAAGCGCGTTCAATATTTTCTGGGGATTGCGTCATGGTTGTGGGAAAGAGCGACGTAATCCCTTCGGTCACCATCAAGTTGACCATTTCATTAAGCTTCTCGGGATCCCCGTCCATCGTATCGAAACCATAGCCACCGTGCTTATGCACATCGATAAAGCCAGGCACCACTAATCGGCCACTGGCCTCCTCAATGACTGTATCTTCAGCATCAGGGACAAAATCTGCCATATAACCGACATCTAAAATCGTATCAGAAAAACGGATATACGCATCTGGCATGTGCTTGTATCCTGTGTAAAGATCAATATTTTTCAATAATTTTACCATGATTATACGTGTCACAGTATCATCATTATTCAAATACACACATTGAATAATTTATCTGCTTAGACACTGCCTCCTTTTTCTAACTACCCTCATTATAATTGGTATAGACCGATTTTGCAAATCAAAATAAAAACGCCGTAGCGTTAAATGGTGTGTGCCTAGTTCGTCACAATATTTCTCGCATAGTTATGCGCAATTTTTGAGGCCGCAGCAGCTGCTAAAGCGCCAGCAATATCATCTGCAAAAGTGGTGACGGCTGGCGTTGTTTTCCCCAAACGATCCAACTCGCCCACTAACCCAACTTTTGTTTTGTCAATGTAACCATAATTGGTCACACCAATGGTGTCATAAGACATGGCAATGGCTGTCCCCAACGTTTCATCCACGCCAAAAAGTGAATCGTCCCCTTCAACTAAATCTTGCAAAGGTGATTCCAGCAAATGCGCTTCGGCCAAACGATCTAATTCCAAAGCTACCCAAATTTGATGTTGCACGACCCGCTTATGCAAAATACTAACCACCGCTTCTTCGACTTGTTCTAACGTCAAGTCCGGTTGATAGCGGTGTTGGTTTTCATACCCAATTAACGCAATCCCGCGAATCGTGATGCGATGCTTTTTAAGTTTTTCGACAGTATTTTCATAAGTTGCGTATGCCATGATTGTTCTCCCTTTATTATGTCCCTAGTATAAACAATAAATCATGATTTGACAAAGCCCGTTTTGAGGCTTGCAAAATACAGGTAAAGTCTGTAAAATATATAGAGTAATTGCCCCTTGGCCAAGCGGTAAGGCGGTGGCTTCTGGTGCCACTATGCGTTGGTTCGAATCCAACAGGGGCAATGCTTAGCAGTCTTCGGACTGCTTTTTTTGTGACCTGAAAAACATAAAAAAGCCATCGCCTGAGGCGATGGCTTTTAATAAAACGTTGCAAATTCTGATCCTAATGACGGATACGCATATAAGTTAGCTTGTGTTTCGGCCAACGTCCGCCGTTCATTAATGGCCGTGACAAAATAATTAATCACTTCTTCGGCTTCAGCAGCAATCACGCTCGCCCCAACGATATGGCCAGCATCATCGAGCACTGTTCGTACCCGCGCTGTATCATTGTAACGATAAAATGGCATGACTTGACTCATATCAATATCCGTTACCCGATACCCATTTGCCAGCCCTGCTTCAACGGATAAGCCAACTTGAGCAATATGTTGGGTACCAAATACTACAACTGGGATGGCTGGATAAGTAATGGGTGCAGTGGTTAACCCAGCAATGGCTTGCGCTACGTACCGGCCTTCATGGTTCCCAGTTGGTACTAACTTAGGGACTGGTGAACCGCCGACATCCCCAATGGCATAGATATGTGGGTTTGACGTACGCAAATGATCATCAACCGGAATTTCCGTCGTATCCCAGACCACACCGGCATTTTCAAGTTGTAATTGATCTGCATTGGCCACCCGACCAGCCGTTACAAAAACACGACCTGTCTCAAATTGTGTCCCATCTGTCAATGTCACTAGTAGACGATCAGTCGGCGTTTTCTCAATTTGTTGGACCGTTGCATTAAAGTACCAGGAAATGCCCGTTTCTTGCATGTCCGTGATCAATTGACGGACTAACGTTTGATCAAACGCCCGCAGTGCTGTCGGTCCGGCGGTCACAATCCGTGTGTGGGCGCCAGCAGCCTGCGTAATGTTGGCAAACTCCATGCCAATATACCCAGCACCAATAAACGTGACGTCATCTGGCATCACTGGCAAATTCAAAAAGGCTTCTGAATCTTGCGTCAATTCTGCCCCAGGAAACGTTAATGTTTTTGGGCGCTGTCCAGTAGCAATAACCCAATCAAGCGCCTTAACACGGTCACCTGTGTCACCAACTGTGACCGTATCGGCATTCACAAAAGCTGCCCGACCATAAAAACGGGTAATGTCTGCCGTATCAAGTCCGCGTATTTTACGGGGTTCAACCGCGTCGACATAACGCTGTTTGTGCGCCATCAAAGCTGACCAATCAATCGTTGACAAGCCGCGTAGCCCAAGATTTTGTAGGGCTGATTGCCGATGAATCCCTTCAACCGCCGCCAGCAAGATTTTCTTTGGATCGCAGCCGTAATTAGGGCACGTCCCACCCCATAAATAATCTTCTAAAATGACGACATTTTTGCCTAAAGCGCGCGCAGCATACGCTGCTGCAAGACCAGCAGGTCCGGCGCCAATGACCCCAACTTCAAATTCATATTCTGTCATGATTCACCTCATTGCTCATATTATACCAGTATTTCTCAAACAAGATATGACATGACGGCATCCGCACGCTCATGAAAGTGTTTGCATAAACGATTGACTTATGTTAAATTTAACGTGTAGTTGAATATTTAACAATCTGGGGTGCCATTTGGCTGAGAAACACCCATTGAACCTGATCTGGTTAGTACCAGCGAAGGGAGCATTGCGCTTTAGTGTGTCTTTAAGTAAACGCATGGTTCATAAAAAGCCAGGCGTTTTTTTGTTGGTCAAAATTTGGCCGTTATCCGACACATCAAAACTGCACCGTGCCAGACATAAGATACAAAACTACAAAAATTTTATGGAGGCATATTCATTATGCAAACGATTTCAAATTCTAAACGGCCACACTGGGCGTTACGCGATGTGTTACTGCTGGCTTTTGTCGCAGTCTTCATCGGCTTTATTTTCTGGATACTTGGCCCCGTCTATAACATCCTTGCGGCTGCCTTGACACCGTTAGGATTGGCCCCCTTTGCCAATGATCTGTTGATTGGTGGCTGGATGATGGCAGCACCTTTGGCGAGTGTGTTAATCCGTCAGGCCGGTGCGGGGGTATTGGGTGAATTATTTGCGGCTACCGTTGAAATGTTAATTGGTGGCCAATGGGGCGTGTCCACACTACTGTCAGGCCTTGTTCAAGGTGTTGGTAGTGAAGCTGGTTTTGCGCTTCTCGGTTATAAAGATTGGCATTGGCGCGGTATTTTCGCTTCTGCCGTTACCGGCACCATTGTGACTTTCATTTGGTCACTCTTCCGTGACGGTTATGCCTCATACCATATTGGCCTACTTGTAGCCTTGTTCTTGACACGTTTTGTGTCACTCCTCTTCTTTGGTGGTGTCTTAGTCGTTGCCATCCAAAAACTGATTGAAAAAGCTGGTGTCTTACGTCGTGACTAATCTCGTTGTCCAACAAGTTAATTTTGCCTACGCTGATGTACCGGTTCTTAAGGACGTGTCGTTAACGTTAAAGCCTGGCAGTTTGAATTTACTGGTCGGCCCAAGTGGCAGTGGTAAATCCACCCTGCTAAAACTGCTATCAGGCCTTTACCCAACGTTTAGCGGGGGACAACTCACTGGGCAATTGACATTAGACGGCTACGCACTTCATGACATTGTCCCGTTTCAACGGGTGGCTCACATTGGTTATTTATTCCAAAATCCCACCCGCCAATTTGTGATGAAAACACCGTTTGAAGAACTGCGTTTTAGCTTAGAAAACCTCCAAGTTGCGCCAGAAGATATTACACCACGCATTGAAGATGCTCTCACCCGTGTGGGCATGCACGATTTCATGTGGCATGACTTAATGACGCTGTCCGGTGGTGAAAAGCAAAAGGTGGCATTGGCCGCAGTCCTCGCAGCAGACAGCCATTTCCTACTCCTTGATGAGCCGTTTGCTAACGTGGATCCCCAGTCACGATTGCAATTAATTCAGTTAATCAAGGCCTACCAACAGGCCGGCAAAACGATTTTAATTGCGGATCATGATTGGAGCGGTTACGCTGATGGTATTGATGATGTTTTCGTGATGGCTGATGGGGGATTGCACACCGCATCAGCTGAAGAAAAGACGTCGATTCTGTCCCAATTACCCACCCAACCTGCCGTTCACACCACCCAACCAGACACGATGATGGGCGATTTGGTGTTAGATCAAGTGACGCTCACGAATGGTGACCGTCCTTTATTGTCAACAACATCACTCGCCATTCCCAAGGCCAAACGCACACTGATTACTGGGCCAAATGGTGTGGGCAAGTCAACGTTATTTTCGGCTTTGGTGAAGCTTTACCCTTACGGTGGTGATATGTTGTACCAAAACCAATCACTCGCTAAACGTCGCATTGCACAACACGTTCGCGATGTCGCCCTTGTCTTCCAAAATGCCGAGCAGCAATTTGTCGCAATGACGATGGCGGAAGAATTAGCCCAAGCACAACAAATGAGCCGTTTCCCAGAAATTTGGACAGCCGATTTGCTCAATGACATCTTGGTACAGCTTAATTTGAGTCATGTGCGTGAGCACATCGTTTACCAATTATCTGGTGGGCAACAAAAAAAGCTCCAAGTCTTGCTCATGCTCATGACTGGCACGCCGGTTTTGTTATTTGATGAACCCTTGGCTGGATTGGACAGTGCGTCACAGGCACAACTGTTAGCTGTCATCGCTGACATGACCACCAAGCAAAACCAAACCGTGGTGATGATTAGCCACCAATTACACGCAGTAACGGATTGGTTTGACTACCATTTGCAGTTTGAAGACCAACAATTAACGTTTCGGGGTGACGCATCATGAATCCATTGATTAAATTTGGCGTGATTATGATCATTGCCTTAGAATTAACCTTCATTAAAAGTGTGACGGTTAATCTCATTGTCATCGGTGTGAGTGGTCTGTTATACCTCATCTTGCACCTTCGCTGGCGACAATGGTTATGGCTGTGCTTACTACCTGCCCTGCCAGGCCTTGGCTCTTGGTTTTCTCTGATGTACTTTGGGACTGGCGATCATGTCCACATGGCTTGGGTCATGCTGTCACGTGTGTACGCCTATCTTTGGCTGGGTGGTTTGTTCACGCTAAAGCTCAATGATGAACGCGACATTTTCTTAGCCACCCTTGAGCAACGTGCGCACTTGAGCCCCACCTTTGTTTATGCCTTGGTTGGTGTATTGAATTTTATGCCTGCGGTGAAGAAACAAATTAAAACGATTCGCGTGGCCGCTCAAATGCGTGGCATGACATTGCACGTTTGGGATCCCCAACTCTATTTTAAAGCCATTTTGTCTGCCATTCGTTGGTCACAGAGTTTGGCTGAGGGGATGATCAGTCACGGCTTTACTGAAGGCGCGCAACGTACCCATCTTGAGACCGTCACGATTAACCGACGCGATTGGCTCATTGCTTTATGCATTCTGATCATTTTCCAACTACTATTGTTACCCAGTTGGTATTAAGGAGACTGTTATGACCTTTTCACAAGCGCTCTTAGAGCGTGCCCAGCCCATGATGGATGCCATTATGGTACACCCCTTCGTTAAAGCGATTGCGGCTGGTACTGTACCAAATGATGTCTTGAACTATTATGTGGAACAAGATGAACATTATTTGAAAGATTATTTGCAAGTGACCGCCTTGACGATTACCAAAACCGATAATGTTGATGATATCAATAATCTTTTGACCACGGCCCAATTTGTGCAGGATGAATCACGCGCGCATCAAGTGATGCTGGAAATCACCGGCCATACCATTGAAAATTGGCGGCGCGAACCAGAAACAAAGCGCTATACCGATCACATGTATGCTGCGGCTTACCATGGCACCTATGCAGATGCCATTGCAGCCCTTCTGCCCTGTGCTTGGAGTTACGCCGTCCTGGGCGAAAAACTCGTTGATCAAGGTGCGAACCATGAGGCTAATCCACTTAAAGAGTGGATCGAATTATATGCCCCGCAAATGAATCCAGACACACCGGATTACAATGCTTGGCGTTTTGAAGCCCTGGATCGCGCAGTAGCATCACTCAATCCAGCGCAACGTGAACATGTTGCCCAAACATTCCTCTTCAGCCTTGAAATGGAATGGCGCTTCTGGGAAGCGGCTTGGCAACAAGAACATTGGCAATTTGAATTCTAATCAAAAAGCAGATCAATTGATCTGCTTTTTTAGTTCTGATCACATCGTTTTGATATTTATGGCTTAATTTTCATTTAAAACTATTAAAAATTTAACTTTAATGTTAGTATTATTATTATCGAATTTCACTAGTGGTTGTGTTGCGATGACTAATCAACAGTAGTCGTTACCAATCAACCAACATCATTTCATCTGATAAACGAAAGGCGGCACAATGATTAAAAAGTATTGGCGGAGCCAATTCAAATGGCTATTTCTATCGAGTATTTTAGAAAGTATTGGTGCCAATCTTTTTGGTATTGTCCTGTTGATGATGATTGCTGCAAACTTTACTGGTGCGCAAAGAGGCTGGTTAATTACGGCCGCTTCTATCGTCAACATCATGCCAGCTGTCCTCAGTGCTGTCACTGGCTATTACGCAGACAGAACAGCCAATAAAATTACCGTTTCTCGCATCATCAGATGTTGCCAAATGATGCTCTATCTCATTATCGCTTTTTATGCGCAAAGTTTGTCGATTGCCACAATGATTATCATCTTACTCATCATTTCCGTGGTTAAATTCGGTGGTGGCTATGCTGGCGGCCTGCTCTACGAAAAAGAAATACAAGTCGTTGCCAATCAAGACCGCGAACAAATTATGGCGTGGAGTTCAGGTGTCACGTCAACCATCGCAATGGTTGCGCAATTCATTGGGCCTGCGCTTTTATTCCTCGTTCATGACCACTATGGTTACTTCGCCTTACTGAATGCTGCTATTTTTGGGGTTAGTGCACTGTTATTAGGCAATTTACGTGATACACCGAAAGCGATTATATCGCCAGAATCAACCACGCAAGACAACAAATCGCAGATCAGTTTCTTAGAGGCTATCAGAACCATTTTTTCAATCCCATTACTCGGTTGGTATATTTCAGTTTATACTGTGGCCGGTATTGTTGGTGCTGCTTTAGAAAATGTGCTATCCCTGTATTTTGCCAACTATCATCAACAACAAATTATCTCGTTTGGCTTCACTATTGCACTGGTAAGCGCAGTTTTCTCAATTGCGGAAGTTTGTGGCGCCTTCTGGCCACTGACGATTTTTAAGAAAATTTCTTTTTTACAGTTAATCGGCTTACAGGTTATTTTCTTGTTAGGCGGTGTTATCGTCGTTGAACTATTTTTACCTACCTACTTATTTTTAATTTTTTTGTTTTTGGCTGGCTTTTTACAAGGCAAGGCTGGTCCCAAATTAAGTGCTTGGATTATGAATCAGGACATCACTGAACATGTTGCATTATCGCTCGGCCTGATTTCAGCCAGTATGACTTTCACTTTGCCGATTGGTCAACTGATCTTCATGAGTATTGCTAATATCTGGTCCGTCCCTATCAGTCTCGGCTTAATGGCATGCTATATGGGTCTTCTATTACTCTATATTGGCTTTATTATTAAAAAAACGTCTCAACGTGCTCTGGCCTAATGCCTGTGCATCGCTCGGCGAATCAAAAAGCAGATCAATTGATCTGCTTTTTTTACGCGCCTTCATGGCGTTTTAATTGTGTCGCTAGTAGCACACCAGCCACTGGTACCAAGACAAACCAGGCGGATGTGCGCGATAATGCTTGGCCAATCGTCACCGTGGTGTTGAAGTGACTAATCAACAGTGTCGCCACGACCACGCTGGCTGCACCAATGACTTGACGCATGGTCGTAATTAGCGCAGTGCCATGACTCACCAATGACTCAGGGAGAACATTGTTAGCCGCCGTCACCGCCGGCATCATCACAAAGGCATTCCCACCTTCCAGCAATAAGGCTGCCAATAAGCCGACAACCCACGATTGTGTCCCAAATAACGCTAGGCCCGCATAGCCGACCATCATCATGGCCATGCCAATGTACACCAACTTTTTCAAGCCAATTTGGTTCAATAGCCGACCGGTACGTGGATTCAACTGACTTAAAAATACCGCCGCTGGTACCATCAACAACCCCGACCACATCGGGGTGATATTGAAAACGCGTTGATAGAATAAGGGCATGATCACCGTGGCGATAATCAAGCCAGAATATGAAATGCCCGTTAGCAACAAACCTGGGATATACCCGCGATACCGGAGCACTGATAAGTCTAAAAAGGGTTGTGCTAATTGACGTTGCCGAATAACAAACAATGTCAGCAGGCAAAAACTTCCCAGCAAAATAGCCCACCATAGCCAATTCATGCCCAGCGTCTCAATGCTTGAAATCGCATACAAAACCCCACCAAAACCAATTAAACTCAGCGCTGATAGCCAGTCAAAACGTGACGGTTGCATAACATGGGTATTTTGAATCAAGGGTTGTCCAAACGCAATCAAGCCCAATAAAATGACAAAAAAGAGCACAAATAGCGCACGCCAAGAAACCCATTGGAGGACGACACCGGAAATAATTGGTCCCACGGCCAAAGCTGATCCCATGACTAAGCCGACAACTCCCATGGTCACGCCACGCTGAGCCGTTGCGGTATTTTCCAAAATGACACTTTGAAAAGTTGGAAACAACGCACCGACAGCTAACCCTTCTAGCAAGCGTCCGATAATAATCCCTTCAAACCGTGTCGCCAACATGGCCACTGCTGTCCCCGTCAAAAAAACAGCGACAATCCCATTTAACAACGTCCGCAACGTGACATTATTCAATAACCACGGACTCACCGGCATGACGAGGGTCATCGCCACCATAAATCCCGTCGTTAACCACTGAACCGTCCCTGCATCCACTTGAAAGTTACGCATCAAAACGGGATATGCCGTCGTCATCGTCGATTGACTAATTGACATGGTAAAGGCAATTGCCAGTAATATAATGGCAAAAGGTGTTAATTGTCGGATGTTTTTAAACATGTGTCCTACCTCATTTTTCAACTGTCGATTGTGTTGTTCTCATACTAAACTTTTTACCAAATTTAATCAAGTAAATTAGAATGATTCTTGATTAAGACGTTAAAAAGGTGTATGCTGACTGTGAACATAAAGTCATTAATGGAGGACGTACAGATGCCCATTACCCCAACAAAAGCACAAGATGTCTGGAAAGATGCTGGTGAACACGTACAATTCACTGTTTTAAAACTCACACGCGCCGATCAACAACAGGCCCAAGCTGCTATTCAAGCATTCGCGGATCGCTCACAAGCCATTATTCGCTCATTACGAATTCGTGATTCACATTTATCAGCTGCTTCTGGTTTAAAAGTCGCCTTTGGCTTTAGCCGTGACGCGTGGGTTTATCTTTTCCCAAATGCGCCAATTCCCGCTGAATTGGAGACTTATCAAACCTTAACTGGCCCAAATTATAGTATGCCAGCGAGTGAAGGTGATTTATTCTTCCACATTCGCGCCAGCAACGAAGCGGTTGTTTATGAAGCACAGACCCAATTTATGCGTTTCTTAAAGGACTTTACCACTGTCGTTGATGAAACCAAGGGATTCCGTTACTTTGAAGGGCGTGCCATTATTGGCTTTATCGACGGCACTGAAGCCCCTGCGGTCGAAGATGCCGCCGAATATGCCATTATTGGTGATGAAGATCCACAATTTATCAATGGTTCCTACGCCTTTGCACAAAAGTGGCGGCATAATATGGACTTTTGGCACCACCTAACCACTGAAGAACAAGAAAAAGCGGTCGGTCGGGAAAAGTTTTCTGATATTGAATTAGAGGACGACGACAAGTATCCAAATGCGCATAATGTTGCCTCAAAATTTGAACCTGACGGGGTTGAACAAAAGATTATTCGGATGAATGTCCCTTATTCTGACCCTGCTTCGGGCAATACCGGCACTTATTTTATGGGCTATGCCCGTCATTGGACTGTGACAAAAGGCATGTTACAAAATATGCTCGACAAGTCGGACTATTTGCTACAGTTTTCTGACATTCTGTCTGGCCAACTCTTCTTCATTCCGTCACGTGATTTGTTAGCAGCCATCGCCGATGGTGAATTCCAAGACTAAAAAAAGCCTGATCATGTGGTGTACCCAAAAAGTTAAAGTAAAATATTTTAGTTCATTAAGCGGCCAGTTGTCGGTATTCTACCGGTGAGTGGCCGTTTAATTTTGTTTGGAT
>ERZ1106932.9-NODE-9-length-85171-cov-20.964648_pt1 | contig 85171 bp, 71 predicted proteins | sample MGYA00403665_ERZ1106932 | MGnify/ENA primary metagenome ERZ1106932 (study PRJEB35170, sample SAMEA104062448) | human gut metagenome | biome: human gut; feature: human-associated habitat; material: faeces | place: Denmark | collected 2012-08-24 ... | reverse complement strand
GCGTGTGCTTGTCTGGCGGAGCGAAGCGACGCCACTTGTCATAGACAAGCACACGCCGTAGTGCCAAATTGTAGAAATATTTATCAAAACAAATAAGAAAGCATATAAGAATTGACTTTGGAAAAAATAATTGTTATAATATATTTGATTTTAATTGTTTGAGGTCAATATGGAAAAATACATTCCCCCTTATGACATTACCGAAGATATGTTGGAGCTTGTATCAGAAATCACGGAGAATTTGGGACGATTAAGCAACGTTAGCAATTTGGAAAGATTACCGCGTTTGCGCAGGGTAAATCGAATTAAGTCTATCCAGTCTTCGCTTGCCATAGAAAATAATACACTTTCTTTGGGGCAAGTCACGGATGTTATTGACGGAAAGCGCGTTCTCGGTCCCGAAAGCGACATTATTGCCGTCAAAAACGCATTTGAAGTTTACAAAAATTTTTCTGAATTTGATCCGTTTTCTTTGGATGATTTGAAAAAGGCGCACGGCATTATGATGAAAGGACTGCTGCCCGGCGCAGGTGCATTGAGGAGCGGTTCGGTTGGCGTTTTTAACGAACGAGGAAAAGTAGTTCACGTTGCTCCACCGCAAGAAATGGTTCCCGAACTCATGATTCAATTGTTTGATTGGCTGAAAAACAGCAAGGCGAATATGCTGATTCGTTCGAGCGTATTTCACTATGAATTTGAATTTATCCACCCATTCGGCGATGGAAACGGCAGAACAGGAAGACTGTGGCAGACTGCACTTCTTGCAAGTTGGAAACCTATATTTGAATGGGTACCGATTGAAAGTATCATTAAGGATCATCAGGAAGAATACTACAAAGCAATCGGACTTTCGACTTCGGAAGGAAAGTCAAACAAATTTATACTGTTTATGCTTGGCGTTATCAAAAAAGCCGTTGAAGAAATTGTGAGAGATGCACATAATCATCAGATTCATATCAGCAATCAAATCAAAGCACTTATGTCGGTTATAGAAGCTTACCCGATGTCAGCATTGGAGCTTATGGAAAAGTTAGGTTTAAAATCCAGGCTTACATTCCGTAAAAATTATCTGCAACCGGCACTCGATGCAGGTCTTATCGCCATGACAGATCCGAATAATCCCAAAAACCGTAATCAGCGATATTATAAAAGATAACCAACCAAGACGAAAACCACTATCATAACTCAAAAGAAACACTAAAAGACAACAGATGCATACTTTTTTGTGCAAGGGTGAAAATATGAATCTAGAATTACAAAAGAAAATTGATGATGCCATAAAAGAAACATTCGTAGGAAACTATATCTTTTCAGAGGAAGAACAGACAGAAATGTTAGAAGAACTCAGTCGGGCATTTCGATATGTCTGTAATTCTTGGGGGGCTTCCTTCAATTATTCACAATACGAATTAGCTTTTGTGACTCTTGTAAATCTGACAAAAAAATGGGATTCGCATGAAGATACTTGGTTGGAATTTCTTTATAAAAAGTTATTAGGAAGACAATCTTTGGAAGATGCACCAACCGGAAAAGCCTATAAAATAATACAAGAAGTCTACGAAAGTTTAACGAGAAGAAATAAGATATTTTATTTTGATTCTTTCACAAAAAAGTATTATGCGTGCATCACCAGTCATGCTATGGCTCCCACGTCTTCGTTCTTTTCCCTTTTTGATTTGTGCTGGAAAATATATTGCGAGGATCTGAATCAAGAATACGTGGAAAACGATTCTGCTTTTTATTTAATTGCACAAAGCTTAAAAAATAAATTTGCAGGGAAAATCAAAGAGGAAGAAGATCTGAAAATCGGGAGTGATGCATATGCATTAAAAGCGAGTATCAAAGGTTTGATCATTGACCGCCCTGAAATATTTATTTCCTTGTTAAAAGATATTATCTGTTCAATCAACTCTCTTTTTAACAGTAAACCGCTTATAAAAGATACCTATTTACACTCTTTAATTTCGGAATGGTGGATAAAAAAAGAAAAAACTTTCGGATCGAGACTGATAAGGACATTAAACCGAGAAAAAATTGTGACAGATTATTCTCAGATTAGAGCAAAGTACATTATTGACAATGGCGAGATTAAATTGTACACCCCTTCCTTTCGCCTAATTTCCGATTTGGATTATGAGCCTTATATTGAAATCAAGGTAAATGAGAAAATTGTACTGACTAAAGAAATGGAAACTGTTGGGTCAGGCATATTAATGAAAACCAAGTCTTTTGAAGTTGCTTTAGACGATTTACCTATATCAAATTCAATTAGGATAGCAGTTACAATAACACACAATGCAAAGATAATATACTCCTCACAAGAAACATTATACCGTGATTTTATTCTTTTAAATGATCGGAAAGAACTTGTTTCTCAGGATTGTATTCCTGATAATTACTATCTTTACATAACAAATTTTAATGATTTGATGCGATATCCTGAGGACATACAACGTATTTCAGGAAAACTTTTCAGTTTAAACGCGATTGATGGAGAAGTTTTGCAAAGCAAACATCGAACAGTTTATTTTACAACAGAAAAAACTAACAGAGATCTTTATTTCCATGCTTGTGAAAGAGGTGACATTGTCTTTCAACAAAACGGCGAAGATTATACTATCATTGATGGAGATTTGTTTGTAGATATGATTGCATCATTGGATGCAAAGGGATATGGTGTGCGCTTTCAAGAAGCTCAATTCAAGCTAATTGATTTTGATAGTGAAAATTTAGACGGATATACCCGTTTTAATATTTCCATACTTCTTGACGTCGGTAATCCTCAAAAAATCACGGTTTTTAGATACAAGGATAATTCGGTCGTTGCATCACATAATATTGTAAAATTCAACAACATATCTGTCAACTTTGATAAACCTTATTATTACGATAACAATCTATCGGGTGCTGTCAGATTTAAAACGGAAAAATATGACGTTTTAAAACAATTTGAAGCATCCGAAGAAGAGGTTTTTGTTCCCGTCGAAAACGGTGAAGTTGTCATAAAGCCCCCGACAATAAGATGGAAAATAGACGAAGGCTCCTGGAAATGCATGCCGACAGATACCCCAGTTTGGTATAAAAAACATAACAATGCTTCTATTCTAAAAGTTCAAGTTCCGAAAAATATGAATTGCACCATCGGGTTAAGCAATCATTGGTTAACTGTCGGAGAAAAATATTCAGAGTATGATTTGGGAAGGCTATTGTACTCTCTGAAGGAAACAGATTCGCAGGATGAATTTCCACTGTTTATTAACACCGGTACAGAAATGCTTCTTTTAGAAACTATAGTAACGAAAGAGAAATTTATTGGTGAAGCTATAACCGTCAACAGTGAAGAAAAAGAAATTTATTGGAATCCCGAGTATTTTATAGGCGATGAAAGTTCTGTTTTTGAAATTAGATTTTATAAAGAAAATAGACTTCTTTCAAGCGTGGCTTGTGATAATTCAAAAAAGATAACCTATTCCTTGCCATTTGATGACGGATATTATGAAATTGAAGTAGTATATTTACCGAAAGGGTTTGTCAAAAAAGAAATCCCTTGTCTGCGTAAAAAATGTATTTTGGGTAATGAAAAGGTCTTTCGTTTTCAAAATAAAAGAATTTTACTAAGGAAAGTTGTGCTGTTTGACTGTGCGAGTGAGGAAACGATTCGTCCTTTATATATCTGCAAGTTGCGGTATTTGGGCGAATATGAAAAAAGCGATATATATTCCGGCGAACTTTTTTTTCTCAATCACAACACGGGATTCCGTACGCCTGTCAAGTTTTTGGCTGATAGCGAAGGACAAACAGTACAAATCAACCCGTTACGCATTGAACTGAGAACAAATCTTACCTGTTATATAGGATACGGATTGGTAGAAATGGATAAAGAGTTTGATTACGACAATGAGTTTACATTGGATGCTACCGGAAAAATAAGTGTATCAATGAGGACAAAAGGTCGTAAAAACAGAAACATCGATTATTATATCATGGAGGTTGAAAAAGATGTTTAATCCCGTAAAGGCATCAAAAAATATAAAAGATGAGTTTATTAACTACGTAGAAACTTCTTTTTCGTTTGCAGACAAATCCTTGCGTGAACAATTCATACAAGAACTTGACAAAATGATTGCCGCAGGTCCTTACCTTGAAGTGAACGATGTTTTTCAAAGCGGTAAGTCAATCGAACAGTTAATTGAGGAAGGCGTTTTATCTCCGTTATTTAGACGCTTAGAAGAAAAAAAGGAACTGTCTTCGAAAAACAAAAGAATTTTACCTGTTGAAAGACCATTGTATTTGCATCAGGAAAAAGCCATTAGAACGCTTGTATGCGGTAAAAATGCTGTTGTGTCCACCGGTACAGGAAGCGGCAAAACGAATTGTTTTTTAATCCCCGTTATTAATGAATTATTACGGGAACAAGAAAACCGAACATTAAATGATGGGATAAGAGCACTGTTTATTTATCCTATGAATGCCCTTGCAAACGATCAGATCAAAAACATCAGAAAGCTGTTGATGGATTATCCTGATATCACTTTCGGCGTATATAATGGGACGACCGAAGAAGATGAAGACAAGGCTTTGGCAGTTTATGAGGCAATGTTTGCAAAGGAAGAAATTGAAAAACTGCAAACAAAGCTTCCGAATGAAAAATTATCTCGTGCTGAAATGAAAGAAAAGCCTCCTCATATTTTATTTACAAACTATGCAATGTTGGAACACTTGTTGTTCAGACCGAATGATGATGTGTTGTTTACCAATTCGGATTTCAGGTTTGTAGTTTTAGATGAAGCGCACGTTTATGCCGGAGCGACAGGAATAGAAACAGCTATTCTTTTGCGCCGATTGAAGGCAAGAATTACATCTAAACAAGGGACTCAATTTATTTTAACCAGTGCTACGTTGGGAACGGATTGTGATTCTGATGACGATATTATTCAATTCGCACACAATCTTTGCGGGGCGGAATTTACAAAGGACGTTATCATTCGCGGCACAAGAGAAAAATTTGTACCGTCACAAAATAAAAAAGAATATTCCAATGAGTTGATAAGAGACCTGGCAAATGAAGAAAATGATGTTTCGTCAGTATTATCCAAATACGGAATTACAAACGATTCTTCCAAATCGGAGTCAGAACTTTTATATGATTTCATTTTAACAACCGCTTTATATCAAAGATTACGGAATAATCAGAAAAAAGTAATATCACTTGAACAAATACAACAACTATTGTCTGTTAATATGGATACTACCATTGCGTTTATATCGATTTGTACCCGTGCGCAAAAAACCGGGAAAGCGCTAGTTGACGCAAGATATCACTTTTTTATCCGTAGTTTAGAAGGCTGTTTTATCACCTTAAACAAAGATAAAAAAATGTTTTTAACAAGGCAAAAGTCTTATCTTGAAAAAGGATCTGCTTATGCTGTTTTCGAAGTTGCGCTCTGTGATGAATGCGGGCGTTATGCAATTATAGGAAAACTTGAAAACCATCAATTAAAACAGGCGAATAAGTTTAATGATACACTCGAACATTTCTTTCTTGCGTCAGAAGAAAACGATGAAATAGAAGATGATTTTCCACAAACCGTACAGGTAGAGCAAAAACATAATAAAGAAAGATATTATCTATGCACGCAATGTGGCGCGATTGTTTCAAAGGAACAAATTAAAAATCCGCCCTGTGATTGCGGAACAGAAAAATATGTTGAGGTAATTAAAGCTCCGAGCCTAAATAACGGCGCAAAATGCGGAAACTGTCATATCGGCACTTATAAACGCTTTTATTTAGGAAACGATGCCGCAACTGCTGTTTTGGCTACATCTTTATACGAAGAATTGCCGGAATTATCCTTTGAAGATGATTCCGTACAGGAAACTAAAACAAATTTTTTACTGAGAATAGCAAAAGAACAAAAAAAGAAAGCAAAGAAAACCGGAAGACAATTTTTGGCTTTTTCGGATAGCAGACAAGAAGCTGCAAAGTTTGCTTGCTATTTGGGAAAGAGTTATCAGGAATTTTTAAGACGTCGCGGGATATATCAAATCATTAAGCAGCATGGCAGTAGTATAATCGAGGATGTTTTTACAATTTCTGATTTCGTAGCAAAACTAACCTCATTTTTTTCAAATCGCAGAACGTTTGCCGAAAGTAACAACGATAACAGCAACTTAACCGCAGTGAGCAATGAAAACGCTTGGGTTGCTATGCTCAATGAGTTGGCACGTTTCAATTCGGCAACTTCGATGACTCGACTTGGGATCCTTCAATTCCATTATTTGGGAAATACGGAAGAACTTATAGACGGCATTGCAAAAGAATATAAAGCAGATAGAGAAGCTGTTGCTAATTTGCTGGATCTATTGGTTTTTGAAATTGTTAAAAACGGTGCTGTTTTAACAAACAGCGATACAGACATTAACGATAATGACAGAGAGTACATTTTTTATACTCCTTCTCAAAAATTCGTAACGAAAATTCAAAGTCCGGAAAAAAGGCTTTCTACTATTTTTGAGTGGTCACCAAAACATTTAAAGGGAAAAGAAAATAAATTCGTTAAAACAAATAGATTATATTATGTGAAACAGTTTTTGAAACTCGATGACAGCCAAGCAGCGGAATTTTTAGACATGTATTTTGACTATTTAGTAGAAAACGAAGAATATCCACTGTCAGACGTAAATAAAGATAAAACTTACGCAGTTCCTGCGAAATTCTTTCAGGTTAAAATTTCGGGAGATAAAACCGCCAAATGGTATCAATGTAAGAAATGTGGACGTGTTTCGCAATTTAATCTGAACGGACATTGTGTAACGCCGAGGTGCGACGGAGAAGTCGTTTGTATCGATTCCGAGACTCTGAATAAAAGAAACCACTTTGCGCAATTATATTTCAGCGACAGAATGTCTCCGCTGTTTATCAAAGAACATACGGCACAGTTAAGCAAAAAAGAAAGTCTTAATTATCAAGAACAATTTATAAAAAAAGAAATCAACGCACTATCTTGCTCTACTACATTTGAAATGGGTGTTGATGTAGGCGATTTGGAAACGGTTTTCTTAAGAAATGTACCTCCTCTTCCTTCTAATTATTCCCAAAGAGCAGGTCGTGCAGGAAGAAGTCTCAATGCTGCCGCTTATTCTTTGACATTTGCGAAGTTAAGTTCTCACGATTTAACTTTCTTTAAAGAACCCGAGAAGATGATTAGCGGTAGTATATTGCCCCCCTTATTTAAGGTTGACAATGATAAGATCGTAAAACGTCATATTTACGCCGTCGCATTAAGTATGTTTTTTGCAGGTCACACAGAATTGTATCACCACAATCAAGCGGATAAATTTATCAATGAAAAAGGCTATCTCCAATTTATCGAATGGTTAAATTCCAAGCCTGAAAGATTAAAAAATATGTTGCTTAGATCGATCCCGGACATCAATAATTTGCACAATCGTATGGGTATTGAAGACTTTGGCTGGTTAAATGACTTCATCGGCCCCGAAGGAACATTTACAGTTTTAATTCGAGAGTATGAAAACAATCTTGCGCAATTTGATAAATTAATAAAACAGTATGATAAAGAAAAGATGCGTGATCTTGCTGCCAAATGTGAAAGAAAAAAATACTTTTATATGAAAAATAAGTTAATCGATTTTTTGGCAAGAGGAAACATTTTACCCCGTTATGGGTTCCCAGTGGATACTGTTGAGTTGGAGCAAAATACAACTGCGTCAAATATTGACAGCCTTAGACTCTCCAGAGATTTGCAAGTTGCTATTGCAGAATATGCGCCTTCATCAGAAGTTGTTGCGGACGGCAAACTTTACACGAGCAGATACATAAAAAAGAGCAATATAGGAACGAATCAGGAATGGTACACGGGATATATCGGAGTCTGTCCGAATGAAGACTGTAAGGCAGTAAACTTCAGTGTAACTCCGATCTCGGCAGAAGGCGTTACTTGTTCTTCTTGTGGAAAAATCTTGCATAAGATCGACTTTGTCGAAAGTATTGAGCCTCGTTCTGGCTTTGTTACGGAAAGAGAGGCAAAAGAGGTTCCTTTATCAAAGCAGGAAAAAAATTACAAATCTGAAGATTACTACATCGGTAACAAAGAGTCCAGAACAATAGACAAATTTGAATTTAAATTTAACGGAATAAAAATTTTAGTTGAATCCACAACAAACGACTCTTTACTTGTAAAATCTTCTAATTTCTTCTACGTTTGTCCGGTGTGCGGATTTGCTTATGCCAGCGATGAAACGATTAGCGGAGACAATGAGGCAAATAAAAAAATAAAAAATGGCGCACACCTGATAAAAACTGTTGGTAAACATGAAAGTTTATTCAGTCAAAGTCGATGTAGTTGCCAAGAATTAAAAAAATATACCTTGCATCATGTTTTTAATACTGATGTCGCAAAAATTAGTTTTCAATGCAATACATCAGATTATGATACAATAGTATCAACAATGTACTCTATTCTTTATGCAATGGCAGATACGCTCAATATTGAAAGAAGAGATATTAAAGCATGTCTTTCACCGAAACTTTTAGGTAATGAACTTAGTTATTCTATTATAATTTACGATTCGGTTCCCGGTGGAGCCGGTCATTCCAGGAGATTGGTTACAAGTGACGGAAAAATGTTGTATCAAATTTTCCAGGCGGCATTAAGAAGAGTGGATACTTGTAAATGCACCCCATCCTGTTATAGTTGTTTAAGGAGCTATGACAATCAAAAAATTCATGACAATCTTGATAGAAAAAAAGCAGCAATGTTTTTGCAGCAATTTATAGGAAAAATTGATATTTTACATGATAAATTTGTGTAAACGCTAATTTAAATGGGATTATATTAAAAACGCAAGCCGGACTTTTCGGTTCGGCTTGCGTTTTATTTGGTACCCCCAAGGGGAATCGAACCCCTGATTCAGCCTTGAGAGGGCTACGTCTTGACCGCTTGACCATGGGGGCAAAGCGTTTTGCCGAAATATAATAACATTTTTTGTCGGAAATTTCAAATAAAATAAGGCATTATTTTTTCATTTGCTATTGCCAAATGCCGGTTTTCTTTTTATAATTTAATTGTCCTATGTTATATGGCTTGTGCGTCAACCACATTTGATAAAAGGGAGAACGGAGTCCGAGGCATGGATGTCATGCCGGTATCCCGACGGGATACAGTGCGAAAGCCGAACGGAAGGCAGAAAGTGCCGGCAGTTCACCCACCTGCTGAGGCAGGTTGAATGCAGCCAGATATAGGATTTTTGTTTTATTGCGCTTACGGAGAGATTTATGGCGGAAAACTGCAAACTGGCGTTGCTTATAGACGCGGAAAACATTTCACCCAAATACATCAAGACGATTTTCGACGAACTGTCAAAATACGGCGTTGTGACTACAAAACGCATATACGGCGACTGGACGAGACCCGGAGGCGCGTCGTGGAAGGAAATCATTGCCGAAAACGCTCTTCTGCCTGTTCAGCAGTTTCAGAACACCGCCAGTAAAAATTCCAGCGATTCGACATTGATTATCGACGCTATGGATATTTTGTATTCCAAAAATATCGACGGGTTCTGCATTGTGTCGAGCGACAGCGACTTCACGCGCCTTATAACGCGCATAAGGGAAGACGGGAAAATCGTTTACGGCATGGGCGAAAGAAAGTCGCCAAAGTCGCTTATCAATGCCTGCGACAAATTTATTTATCTCGACGTAAACCAGAAAAAAGAGCCGAAGGGCGCGAAGAAATCGCCGGCGAAGAGCGGCGGCAGGCACATAGACCTGCTTTCGGAAATAGGCAAGGAGAAAATCGACGCGCTCATCACCGCCGCCACCGACAGCGAGGAAGACTGGGTGTATCTTGCCGACGTCGGCAACAGAATGACAAAACTGTTTCCCGATTTTGACCAGCGTAACTACGGTTTCAAAAAACTGTCGGACTTCATCAAAGCGCTGGATATTTTCGATGTCAAGGTGGAGCAGTCAAACAAAAACGGCGCGAAAACCTATCTCATAAAACTAAAAGACGCCAAAGAATAAAAAAGCCGCGGAATGTTTTTCCGCGGCTTTTTGGGCGGCGCCCGCATTGACACGGAAAGAAAAAAGACCTATACTTTAACCAAATGAAGACATTGATTCTGGATATAAACAAAGACAGTCTCGCTCTTGCGGCTAAACTCATAAAAGACGGCGAAATAGTCGCCTTCCCGACGGAAACGGTATACGGGCTTGGCGCCAACGTGTTTGACGAAAACGCCGTTAAAAAGATTTACGAGGCGAAAGGGCGGCCGGGCGACAACCCGCTTATAGCGCATGTCGCCGACGCCGACGGCGTTTATTCCGTCGCCGCCGAAGTGACGGAAGACGCCATGAAAATAATGAGAGGTCTGATGCCGGGCCCCGTCACCATGGTGCTTAAAAAGAAGTCTTCCGTGCCCGACACGGTAACGGCGGGGCTGGACACCGTCGCCATACGGATGCCGCTGTCGGAAGAGGCGCGGGCGTTTATTTCCGCCGCCGGCGTGCCGATATGCGCGCCAAGCGCCAATACCTCGTCCAGGCCAAGCCCGACCACATGGCGGCATGTGGCAGAGGACATGGACGGAAGAATTCCGCTGATACTCAAAGGCAAAAACTGCGACGTCGGTATAGAATCCACCGTGCTTGATTTGACGAGAAAGGTGCCGCTCATCCTGCGCCCCGGCATGGTGACAAAAAGCAAAATAGAAAGCGTGCTGGGCAAAGAAGTGTTTTTCCCCGACGCCGTTGACAAAAGCATGAATTCGCCCGGCATAAGATACAAACATTACGCCCCGAAGTGCGACACATACCTCAACGTGGACGGCGACAGAGAAAAAATCCGCGCTTTTCTCGACGCCGACGCCGGCGCGGGACTTGTGGCGAGTGAAAAATACCGCGGCATGACGGACAAATTCTTTACGCTGGGCGACGGAGCGGCGGGCGGCGCCCATGAGATTTTCGCCGCGCTGCGCGACGCGGAAAAATCGTGCGGCAAAATTCTGATTGTATGGGACGAAAAAGGCGAAGAGGCCGACAGCGTGTACAACAGAGTCATCAAAAGTTGCGGCGGAAAAGTCATTTAGGTGAATTATGATAAAAAACATATTGTTTGTGTGCACCGGCAACACATGCCGTTCGCCCATGGCGGAATTTATGCTTAAAGACGCCCTCAAAAAGAAAGGCGTAAAAGGCGTGAGAGTGGCTTCCGCCGGGCTCTGCGCCGATGAGTACGGCACAATTAACGAACTGGCAAAAAAAACGCTCAGAAAAAACGGCGTGGCGGTTAGAAAATTCAAGTCCAGACAGATTGACGGCGGAATGGTGGAAAAAGCCGACATGGTTTTGTGCATGACGCAAAATCACAAAAACGCTTTGCCTGAAATGGACAAAATCAAAACATTGGGCGAAGTGACGGATATGCCCGATATCGGCGACCCGTACGGCGGCGGCGAGGCCGTGTACACTCTGTGCTACGCCCAGCTGAAAACAGAAATAGAAAAACTCGTGGAAACACTTTGGCCGGAAGAGTCAAAAACGAAAAATTGAATATTGACTTTCAGGTTTAGTGTAAGGTATAATTTATTGTAGTTATTTTACTTTGGATATCTATGGAGACGCTCATGAAAAAAATCGTCGTAGGCTGCGACCACGCCGCTCTTCAACTCAAAAACGCGGTAATAAGGCATCTGGAAGAAAGGGGCTGTGAAGTGACGGACGTCGGCACTTACACGGAAGACTCGTGCGACTATCCCGATTACGGTTACGCCGCGGCGAAAAAAGTCGCCGACGGTGACGCCGACGCCGGCATTGTGATATGCGGCACAGGTATAGGCATATCGATATCGGCAAACAAGGTCAAAGGCATAAGGTGCGCTCTTTGCGGCGATTTGTTTTCCGCCGAGATGACCAGACGGCACAACGACGCCAACATGCTGGCGATGGGCGCGCGTGTCATCGACGAAAAACTGGCTCTTCAGATTGTGGACACTTTTCTCGACACGCCTTTCGAGGGCGGCAGGCATGAGCGCCGCGTCAGAAAAATGATGGATATAGAAAATAAATAGGGTATTTTACCGATAGCGGCGAAAAATAAATAAGCAATGTAACACAAACGTTTGACATAAAACCGCGTTGAGCATAAAAATAAAATTAAGATGTATTTACAAAGGGGAAACGCGATGAATTGTATTGTCATGAACCATCCGCTCATAACGCACAAGGTATCTTTGCTTAAAGACAAACAGACAGGGCCGAAAGATTTCAAGTCCATTGTCAAAGAAATTTCCATGCTGATGTGCTATGAACTGACAAGGGAACTTCCGCTCCGCGAGGCGGCAATCGAGTCGCCAATGGGCATCGTCAGGACGCAGATTATAGCGGGCAGAGCTATCGCGTTTGTGCCGATTCTGCGCGGCGGGCTGGGTATGCTGGACGGTCTTCTGGAACTTATGCCGAACGCTAAAGTGGGGCACATAGGCGCTTACCGCGACCCCGAGACGAAAAACGCCGTTGTGTATTATGAAAAACTGCCCGACGACGTGGAAGAAAGAGAAGTCATTATATGCGACCCGATGCTCGCCACCGGCGGGCTCGCGTGCGAAACTATCGCCCACGTTAAAAAAACGGGCTGCAAAAGCATAAAATTTCTTACGCTCATCGCCAGCAGACAGGGCGTCGAGCGCGTGAACGCTGCCCATCCCGACGTTACGGTTTATTGCGCCGGCATGGTTGACGGACTTGACGAAAACGGCTTTATAGCGGGCGGTTTCGGCGATATCGGAGCAAGGTTGTTCGGGACTAAGTAAAATTATGGTCAAAGAAATTGTTGATTGCATAGTCGACGCGGAAAAAACCGCCGAAGAAATGATAGCGGCCGCCAGGGAAGAGGCGAAAAACACGCTGTTCGAGGCGCAGAACGCCGCCGACAATATGCGGGAGGCGTCGAGAGCCGATAACAAGCAGACGGCAAAGGCGCTGGCTGTCAAAGCGGAAAAGGAAGCCGACATCAAAGCGGCGGAAGTATATTCGAAGGGCAAAAGCGAAGCCGACGAAGCGGCGGAAAAATACAGGCGCAATCTCGGCAAGGCGTCGGATTTTGTGGTCGGGAGATTTATTGACAGATGGCAATAGCCAAAATGCGCAGAATGACGCTGATAGGTCTTGACGCGAAGCGAGCCGATACGGTGGACGCTTTGGCGGATTTGTCCTGCGCGCATATTATCGAAACAAGATACGAAAATATCGTTAATAACGTGGACGAGCAATGCCGCGACGAAATGCGAAGCAAAATGTCGAAGGTATGTGATTGCTTGTCCTTTATTAAATTATGCGGGGAAATTTCCGTTTCCCTCGGTCTTGAAAAGAAAGCGAAAAATCCTTACAAGGGGCACAGGGTGGACATTTCCTTCCGTGACCTCAGCGCTTTCAGGGCAAGGGAAGAAGAGCTGCTGTCGGCTGTCGCCGAAGCGGAAAGTCTGTCGGAAACGTATTTCGCCGCCGAAGGGCAAAAGCAGAAAATAAAAGCCGAAATCGCGGAAATCGCGCCGTATCTGAAAATGGACATGCCGTTTTCGGCGGTAAAAGACACGGCGCATACGTCGGCTTATCTCGGCGTGATTCCGCTGCCCGGCGATAAGGCGGAAACCCTTCTGGAAGACGTCGGGGCGCAGATTGACGTAATAGACACGGACGGCAAATCTTTCAGCGTGATTTACGCCGTGTGCCTTAAAACCGACGCGCAAAAGACGGGCGAAAGACTCGCGTCGGCGGGGCTGACGCCGTGCAGGCTCGAATACGACGCGACGCCGTCCGAGCAGACCGCGCGCCTGCAAGCCGAATACGGCGAACTTGACAGGCAATCGGTTGAAGCGGTGAAAAAAGCGGCGGGCTATTTCGCGTTGTCGTCCGACCTGAAAATCCTGCACGATTATTACGACGTGGCGCTCAGGAAAAGCGACGCCGACGGAAATCTCGGCAAAACCAAAAAGACTTTTCTGCTGGAAGCGTGGGTGCCGGCTGACAAAGAAGACGTCGTCGCGCGGAAGATGGACGAAATTCTGGACGTGAAAGTCATTGACTTCCGTGACCCGCTGGACGACGAAAAACCGCCGACTCTCACGGTAAACAATAAAATCGTGGCGCCGTATGAGGAAATAACCAACATGTATTCCGTGCCGGATTACAGAGAGCGCGACCCGAACTCATTTGTCGCTGTGTTTTTCTTTGTGTTTTTCGGCGTGATGCTGGGCGACGCCGGTTACGGAATTCTGCTGACGATAGGCGCGCTGCTCCTGGCGAAAATCATAAAACCCGCCAAAGGCATGCGCAATCTTATTTACGTTATAGCAATGGGCGGAATAAGCACCGTGTTCTGGGGCATTATGTTCGGTGGGTGGTTCTCCATCGATACGTCGGGCACGGTATTCGAGCCGCTGCTGTTCAGCCCGCTCGACAATCCGATAGGGTTTGTCGCTATGGCTCTGGCGCTGGGCGCCGTGCAGATATGCACGGGCATGGTGCTCAGCGGAGTGGCGAAGTGGCAGAAAGGCAGCCCGTTGGACGGCATTCTGGATGATTTTCTGTGGGTGCTGTTTTTCGCTTTCGGCGGAACGCTCGCCGTTGGCATGGCTCTTGGCGTAAGCGTGCTGGGCGACGTTGGGCTGTACGGAATGCTGGGCAGTCTGGCGCTGGTGCTGTTTACGGCCGGGCGGCACAAAAAAGGCTTTTTCGGCAAAGTCGTGGGCGGCCTTGGCGGACTTTACAAAGTCATCGGTTTTGTTTCCGACCTTTTGAGTTATCTCAGGCTGTTCGGTCTCGGTCTGGCGACGGGCGTCATCGGCATGGTGTTCAACGAAATCGCCGGTATTTTCACAGGACCGATAGGCGTTGTCTGCGCCGTTATCGTGCTGCTTGTGGGGCACACGCTCAACGTGGCGGTAAACGTGCTGGGCGCGTATGTGCACGACAGCAGACTGCAATTTATTGAATTCTTTTCGAGGTTTTACACCGGCGAGGGCTATCTGTTCAGCCCGATTGTCGGTGAAACGAAATACACCAATATCAACTGACGGAGGTACTTATGTTTACAACTGGCCATTATCTGGGATTTCTCGGCGTGGCAATCGCCGTGGTATTTTCGGGCTTCGGGTCGGCTCTCGGCGTCGCCAAGGCGGGTCAGGCGCTCGCGGGCGTGTGCGCCGAAAAACCCGACAGATTTTCCAAATGTCTTTTGCTGGAATTGCTTCCGGCGACGCAGGGCCTTTACGGCTTCATCATCGGCTTTCTCATTCTTCTGAGAATGGGCGTGCTGGGCGGTCTTGCCGAACTCAGCGTCGAGCAGGGCATAGGTTTTCTCATCAGCGGCATACCTGTCGGCCTGGTGGGGCTCGTCAGCGCCATTTATCAGGGCAAAGTCGCCGCGGCGGGCATAGTTATGGTGGGCAAACGCCCTGAAATGCTGGGCAGAGCCATGACTTCCACCGCCATAGTGGAAATGTACGCGATTTTCTCGCTCATCATTTCCTTCTTCCTGTGCTTCATGGGAGTTATCCAGTAACGATACGGAGCGTTTATGAAAGGTAAAGAAGCCATAATAGACAGCATAATAAGCGACGCCGAGGCGCAGGCCGCCGAAATAAAGGCCGAAGCCGACGCCAAAGCGCGGGAGATAACTTCCGCGGCGGCCGCCGAAGCCAAAAAAGCGGCGGCGGACGTTGTTGCGAAAGCCGCCGAAAACGCCGCGCTTACGGCAAAGAGAAAAACAGCCGCCGCGTCGGCGGAAGCGTCGAAATATTTTCTTTCGCTGAAGCAGGGACTGATGGACGAATGTTTTTCAACCGCCCTGAAAAAACTGCGCGCCCTTGACGATAAAAAGTATCTTTCGGTTATCGGCGCGCTGCTGACCGAGGCGGAAGGCGGCGAAAAAATTATTATCGCGAAAAGGGACAAAGGGCTCATCACCGGGAAGTTTGTGGAAAGCGTTCTCAAAGGCAAGAAGTTTACTTTGTCGGCGGAGGGGGATTTTACCGGCGGCGTAATTCTGTCTTCCGACAAATACGACGTCAACCTGACTTTCGAGGCGCTGTTGTCAGAAATGAGGGAAGACGGCGCCGGTGAAGTCGCCGATATTCTGTTCGGGGAAAAATAATGCAGGCGAGTTATCTTTACGCGTCGGGAAGCGCCGCAATACTTACGACAAAACTGCTTTCCGATGAAAAAATCAGGCGCGTCGCCGAATCAAAAGACACGGATGAAGCGCTGCGGTTGTTGTTTGAAGCGGGTTACGCCGACGGCGTCGCCATGACTTCCGCCGATTTCGAAGACACTCTCGCCGCGCAGATGAGGCAGGCGGCGGAGTTTGTGTCGGAAAACACGGCTGACAGAGCCGCCACCGATTGTTTTCTGCTGCGCGCCGATTATCTCAACGCGAAAATGGCGATGAAATGTAAATACGCGCGCAAAACACCGGCGGCGTACGCTTACGGCGGGCTGTTTGACGGGCAGAAACTGTTCGAGAGCCTTTCGCGCGACGATTACTCCGCTCTTCCGCACGAAATGGCGGAGGCGCTTGGCAAAATCGACGAAAAGTTTTTCGAAGGGGACAGAACCCCGGCGGTTGTGGACGACATTCTCGACACGGCGTATTACGGACATGTTTCGGCCCTGCTGAAAAACTGCGGCAGCAAAGCGGTGAAAGATTATTTCGCCGCCGAGGCGGACACTAAAAATCTCATCAATTTTTTCAGGTGTCTTAAAGCGGGGTTCGGCAAAGAGACGTTTGACGGCGTTTTTGCCGCATGCGGAAAAATCCCGCGCGGGTTTTTTGACGAGATGTTTGCCTCAAACGGCGAAAAAGCGGCGGAAAACCTGCCTTGCGATGAGTATAGGGACTTTTTGGAAATATTGCTGCGCGAATACAAAAGCGGCGTAGCCATGGCTGAAAGCGAGGCGCGCGCCGCCGATTTAAAAAAGAAAATAATGTATTCGGCGAAAGACAACATAGAAGGCATAGAGCCGCTTGTGTATTATTATCTCGGCAAACAGACCGAGACGGAAAACATAAGGCTTATTTTGGTTTGTCTGAAAAACCGTGTGGACAAAAAAGAAATTGTCAAGAGGCTGCGTGAATCTTATGTATAACAGAGTGGGCGTCATAGGCGACGGAGACAGTATTCTGGCGTTCAAGGCGGTGGGCATGGAAGTTTTCGCCGCTGACAGCGGCGAGCAGGCCAGGGAATGGCTCAAAGAGTTGTCAAAGCAGGACTTCGCCGTGCTGTTTATCACCGAACAGTACGCCGCCGCCAACGAGGATTTGCTTCAGAAGGCAAAGACAAAACCTTTCCCCGCGATAGTGGCGATACCGACCAGCCGCGGCTCGACGGGTTACGGGCTGGAAAGCGTCAGAAAGGACGTGGAAAAGGCAATCGGCGCGGATATACTGTTTAATAGAGAGGACTGACAAATGCAAGGAAGAATAGTTAAAATATCCGGACCGCTCATAGTGGCGGAAAATATGGCCGACGTTGAAATGTACGACGTCGTCAAAGTTTCCGACAGACAACTTATAGGCGAAGTTATCGAACTCAGGGGCGACAGGGCGTCCATACAGGTATACGAAGAAACCGCCGGACTTAAACCGGGCGACGCCGTCGTGTCGACGGGGGCGCCGCTGTCGGTGGAACTTGCGCCGGGACTTATAGAAGGCATATTCGACGGCATACAGCGTCCGCTGGAAAAACTTTACGAATTGTCGGGCGACCGCATAGGCCGCGGCGTTACCGTTTCCGCCGTCGACCACCGGAAATTGTGGGAGTTTGTGCCTGAGGTCAAAAAGGGCGACAAGGTCGGCCACGGCGACATTCTCGGCACCGTGCAGGAAACGGGGCTTGTCGAGCACAGAATCATGGTGCCTTACGGCGTAAGCGGCACGGTGTGCGCAATAGCGGAAAAGAGCATGTATAACGTCGACGAGGTAATCGCCGAAATCAAAACAGCGGACGGCGTGAAAAAACTCACCATGTTGCAGAAATGGCCTGTCCGAAAAGGCAGACCGTATGTCGAAAAACTCACTCCTGGCGAACCGATGATAACGGGGCAAAGGGTGATAGACACGCTGTTTCCTATCGCCAAGGGCGGCGTCGCCGCCGTGCCCGGACCTTTCGGCAGCGGAAAAACCGTGGTGCAGCACCAGCTCGCCAAGTGGGCGGACGCGCAGATTATCGTGTATATCGGCTGCGGCGAGCGCGGCAACGAGATGACTGACGTTCTAAACGAGTTTCCTACCCTGACCGACCCGAAAACCGGCCAGCCGCTTATGAAACGCACCGTGCTTATAGCAAACACGTCGGACATGCCCGTCGCGGCGAGGGAAGCCTCGATTTATACGGGTATAACCATAGCGGAATATTTCAGGGACATGGGCTATACCGTCGCCATCATGGCGGACAGTACGTCGCGCTGGGCGGAGGCGCTCAGGGAAATGTCGGGCAGGCTGGAAGAAATGCCGGGCGAAGAAGGATATCCCGCTTATCTGTCAAGCAGGCTGGCGGAGTTTTACGAGCGCGCGGGCGTGGTCAAAACTCTCGGCGGCAGGACGGGCGCGATAACGGCGATTGGCGCCGTGTCGCCTCCCGGCGGCGACTTGTCGGAGCCTGTTTCGCAGGCGACGCTGCGCATAGTCAAGGTCTTTTGGGGGCTGTCGGCTTCGCTGGCGTATAAAAGACACTTCCCGGCAATCGACTGGATGCAGAGTTACTCGCTGTATTCCGCGCGGCTGGACGAATGGTTCAACGACAACGTGGCGGCGGATTTTTCGGCGCTGAAAGCCGAAACCAACCGTCTTTTGCAGGAAGAAGCGGGACTTGACGAAATAGTCCGCCTGGTCGGTATGGACGCCCTTTCGCCGAAAGACCGCCTTACAATGGAAGCCGCAAAATCGGTCAGGGAAGACTATCTGCACCAAAACGCTTTTCATGAAGTGGACACATATACATCGCTTGAAAAACAATACAAAATGCTGAGACTTATTCTCGATTGCTACAAACTCAGCCTGTCGCTGCTGGGCGGCGACGTTGAACTCGACGATATACTCAAAATGCCTGTCAGGGAAAAAATCGGCAGGGCAAAGTATATCGGCGAAGACAATCTGGCGGAATTTGACGGCATAGCGGCTCAGCTCAGGCGCGAAATAGCCGATCTCAAAGACAAAGGAGAACGATGATGCTCAAAGAATATAAAACCATAAAAGAAGTCGTCGGGCCTTTGATGCTTGTGGAAGGCGTTGACGGCGCTTCTTATGACGAACTTGTGGAAATAACCCAGGCTAACGGCGAAGTGCGCCGCGGCAAAGTGCTGGAAGTCAACGGCGACAGGGCGCTGGTGCAGTTGTTCGAGGGCACTCAGGGGCTGAAAATTTCCACCGCCAAGGCGAGATTTCTCGGCAGGGGGCTGGAACTCGGCGTGGGCATGGATATGCTGGGCAGGGTGTTTTCCGGCATGGGCGAACCGATAGACGGCGCGCCGGCCATTATTCCGGACAAAAAAATGGACATCAACGGCCAGCCGATTAACCCTTTCGCCAGGGATTACCCGAACGAGTTTATACAGACGGGCGTGTCGGCAATCGACGGCCTCAACACGCTGGTAAGGGGGCAGAAACTGCCTGTGTTTTCGGCAAGCGGACTTCCGCACGCCGACCTCGCCGCTCAGATTGCCCGTCAGGCAAAGGTGCGCGGCGGCGACGAGCAGTTCGCCGTGGTTTTCGCGGCGATGGGCATCACCTTTGAGGAAGCCGACTTTTTTATAAGCGATTTCAAAAAGACGGGCGCCATACACAGGGCGGTGCTGTTCGTCAATCTGGCAAACGACCCCGCAATCGAGCGTATTTCCACACCGAGAATGGCTCTGACGGCGGCGGAATATCTCGCTTTTGAAAAGGATATGCACGTTCTGGTCATCATGACCGATTTCACGAACTACGCCGAAGCGCTGCGCGAAACTTCCGCCGCGCGAAAAGAAGTGCCGGGCAGAAGGGGCTATCCGGGTTATCTCTACACCAATCTCGCCACGATTTATGAAAGGGCGGGGCGCATAAAGGGCAAAAAAGGCTCGATAACGCAGATACCTATCCTCACCATGCCGGAAGAAGACAAAACGCACCCGATACCCGACCTTACGGGTTACATCACGGAGGGGCAGATTATCCTTTCGCGCGAACTGTACAACAAGGGGTGCAATCCGCCGATTGACGTTTTGCCGTCGCTTTCGCGTCTTAAAGACAAAGGCATAGGCGAGGGCAAGACCCGCGAGGACCACTCCAACGTGATGAACCAGCTTTTCGCCTGCTACGCCCGCGGTAAAGAGTCCAAGGAACTCGCGGCGATTCTCGGTGAAAGCGCGCTCACCGACATAGACAAACTTTACGCGGAATTCGCCGCCGAGTTTGAGGAAAAATATATTTCGCAGGGTTATGACACCGACAGAAGCATTGAGGAAACGCTGGACCTCGGCTGGAGTCTGCTGGGCATTTTGCCGCGCGGCGAACTTAAACGTATCGACGACAAGTATCTCGACAAATATTACAAACCGAGAGAACAAAGGTAACATATGGCGATTATGAGGGTAAACCCCACCCGTATGGAACTCAAACGGCTCAAAAACCGTCTGAAAACAGCGGAAAGGGGACACAAACTGCTTAAAGACAAAACCGACGAAATGGTGCGGCAGTTTATAATTTACGCCAACCGCAACAGGCGGCTGCGCAAAGAGCTGGAGCGCGAACTGGGCGACGCCATGAAAAACTTCGTGCTTGCCCGCGCCGTAATGAGCCCTTGCCAGGCGGAAGAAGCGCTGGTTTATCCGTCGCGCACTGTCACTCTGGATTGCGACAAGAAAAGCGTCATGAGCGTCATGGTGCCGTCTATCAAAGTCAGCGGGGGCGACGGCGCGCTGTATCCTTACGGCTTTTTGTCGGTCACTGACGAAATGGACAGTTCCATCGCAACGCTCAACACGCTGCTGGTCAAACTGATAGAACTCGCCGAAGTGGAAAAAACCACCAACATGCTGGCGGACGAAATAGAAAAAAACAAAAGGCGGGTCAACGCGCTGGAACACGTCATGATTCCGCAGCTGCGCGAAACCATTAAATATATCGTGCTGAAACTCGAAGAAAACGAAAGAGGCTCGCTGGTGCGCCTCATGAAAGTCAAGGATATGATTGCCGAACGGCAATGAAAAAGAAACAAAAAAAGACGGCTTGGGCCGTCTTTTTTACTATGATATAAATGAGTTTTAGCCGTTTTCTCTAAAAAATCAACGAGTATATCCACATGAACCGATTATTGCCGCAAAGAATATAAAACACCAAAAAATCAAGCATATCGTGCCTATCACCTGTCCGGCCGTTGCCATGCCGGCTCCGTCCAGCGACCCGTTTGACGCGTTGATTTTTCTTTTTGCCGATTTGGCGAATACTATCGCAAGTATTCCTGTGAGCAGACCCCCGAGATAAGAAAATATTGTCAAAAGCCCCATGATAAGCGCTGCTATCGCCATAGGCTCGGTTTTAGCCACAACCGGTTGTTGCTGAACCGAAGGGTCTTCTTTTGCGCAGCGCGCGCCGCAGTTGGGGCAATATGCCGCTTCTTCACTGATTTTGCTTCCGCAATTTCTGCAATATGCCATATCTTTACCTCTTTTGTAATATATTCAACACCTATAATTATGTTATCAAATATAAAATATCGTTGTCAAGACTGTTCGAAAATTAAAACTGTCCGAAGCGCGCTTTTACAAAAAACTTACAGTTTCTTTACAGAAAATTTATTTGAATTATGCCGCGCGTGGATTATATTAATTATGGGTATTTTTATATACCGCAAAATCAACAAAAACAAGGTGAGGCAATGACAAAAAATCATAAAAGATGGGCAGCCGTCGCCGCTCTCGCCGCGGTGGTGTTGGTGATAGTGGGCGCCGCTGTTTTTTTCAGAAGAACAGATCCCGATGCCGTGCCGAAAAGCGTTTATTTCGTCATCCATGACGACAAAGTGGATTTTCGTCTTGACACGAGGGACGACCCGACGGGCGGAAAACGCAATGTAACTTATGAATATCGGTCCGGGGTGGAACGCCTGCCGCAATGCGACGTTTACAACGCCGATACCGACATTATGCTTTCGGAAAACGTCGGCAAGCTGGATATCGGCGTAACGTGGTACCGTCCCGACCCTTTCGGCGGTTCGGACACGATTTTGATGTACGAACCGCCGAGTGAACGCGGCGAATACAAGGTGACGTATTCATTTTATATCGACGGCGTTCCTGTTTACGGGTTTTACATCCGTCTGTTTATAGTGTAAAAGCGCGCCGCGCTGAAGGAGGAAAGGACATGAAAAAGAAATTGGCGATATTTATCTTCGCGTTGATTTGCGTTTCGTCCGTATACGGGGCGGATAGTTTGGCGGGTGACGTTTACGCTGCGGAAACGGGCGACATTACGCAATCCGTTACAATAGAGCCGGGGCAGTTTGACGAATATACCGACAGTGACGAGGCGCTTTCCGTTGAAACTTCGGATGAAATATTCGGAATCAAAGACTATAAGCAGTTTGTTTATCCGGATTTCACGGAAAATTACACTCGTGATAATCCCATCGTGCAGTTAGTGCCGAGGGAATTGTTCGCGCACAGGGGCGAGTACTTCTACATGGGCAAGGAGTACGGGTTTTATGTAAACACAAGAGCAAACACTCAATACGGAAATATTTCCACGGTGTTTGTGCTGAATGTTTGCGCCGACACGTCTCTCAGTGACAACGATTTCGCGAAAATCAGGATCGAACCGTTGTTTTGTTATGAATTTTATTATCTGACCGGTCAAAACAATTTTGAATATAGACAGGAAGTGTACCGCAACGGTGAATTGCAGCCCGACCAATCGCCGTCGGATAAAACATACCTGCCGGTTTCATCGGACAAAAACGATATCGTCGTCGCGGCTAAATTCTGCGACGCGGCAAAGGCTTCCACGCCGTCTTTCACTGAAAACACCAACTACGCGGTTAAAGACATAGTCATCGGGGCAAACCTGATGAATGAATATTATCCTAATTACGGCGACGACGATTACAACGTCAATTCGGACTACGGCTCTTTTTTCACTTCGGCGGAAACAATTTTTACCGCGTCGCGCAATAACGGCGGCGGCAACGCGGCCGAATACATTGGCGCTACGCTGGGTTTTATTCTGGACGTGTTGCCGCTTTCCACGGCGTTGGATGTCGGCGTCAGTTTTGTCGAGTTTACAAACAATCTGGCTGAAATCGACGACGAGCGTGAAACGGTTGTCACAAACGTCAAGGGGCAGGAGACATACTCGCCGCTGTCCAACGAAATGTTTAATTCAAAACAATCGCAAATCGATAACTACGGCCAGCTGATCAAAACGGCGTACGCCGGATTGCTGTCGACGGATGACGACCCTGTTTTGTTCCGCACGGCGGGCACGGATGTGCTCGAAGCCAAATTTAAAATTTCACATAGCGCCGACGAAGCCTGGCAGACGCGGCTCATGTGCAGTTACGCCATAGAAATCGTTTCGCTCGGTGCGGGCGGCTCGGTGAATGATTCCGCCGTTTTTGAAAGTCGGCCAGCCACGTCGGCAATGTTGCTGCGCAATGTAAGAGACTATGTGCCGCTGGAAATGGGTAGCAACAGACTGTATAAATTGCCGTTCGGCAAAGTGTTTTTTGAATTTACCCCGCAATATACCAGCGAATATCTGATTGCGCCTAACGGCAGGGATGATTTCGCCGTGGGCGTTATGCTGAACGGCGCGACAATTCCCGTGACGGAAGAGAACGGCGAGTTTTTCGTCGAGATGAACGAAGGCGAAACTTACAACATCTGTATCAAGACCGACGACAGATTCGCCATGGTGGACGGCACGGTCAATTTGGATCTCAGGACGTATATCGACAACGTGAGCGTCACCATGGCACCCAATTCTACAAGGCGCGTCAAATTATTGTCATCTGAAAACGGTATTTTCCATTTCACAGTGTCCGACGGCGGTCTGGTGGGCGCCGTGTATGAAATACCGGACCCGAATTATGAATTTGACGTGACAGACGATACATACAGGGATTTTTACGTTGATTCGCAAAAGCCGATGTACGTAGAACTGAAAAATACCGCCGGTGAGGAAAGGCAAATCGTGCTGACCAAAAACCAATGCGCGGCGCCGTCTGAAAACTCTCTTGTCAGCGACCCGAAGCGGTATTATAAATTTACCGCACCTGAAACCGGATATTACCTTTTGGCAATAGATGGTCCAACACACGGTATGGCGTTTGATTTCAAAGATGTCAACAATGGTACTTTTCCCGCCCATTTAAATTACGATTTTATTAACAGAGTAACGACATATTCGTTCCAGATGGAAAGTGGACAGACCATTTATATAGGAGCAAGATCTGAATCGGGTGAAGATATTGTTATAAATATGCGTGTTGACAGAGATACAAATTTGGTGGAATGGGTTGTCGACGGACAAGAAGTGGTGGACGGCAGGGTCACGATGAAAAGAAATGAAACCATTCATCCGCAAGTATATATAAACGGTGTGCTTGTAGAAGCATTTCAGTCAAATACAAATGAAATTACCATTGCAGATGGAATGTTGACATGTAGAGAGACTTTAATGTGCGGCGAGACTTACTATATATCTCCTGTAGGTCTGGTAGGCGGAGTGGAAGATGACGTTAACGCAGTATACAGGCTGACCATAGTCGTGGAATATGACTATAATCCCGAATTGACGATAGACAGCGGGGAGAACGTGACGCTGACATTCGGTTTGACAGCTGATGTGGAACAAGTCACCTTTATTCTGTCTAATGACAGCGGAAGTCAGGTATTCACGGTGGACATGCTTGCCGCTGCTACACCGTCGCAGGAGGGTTTATTTATGACTTGGGATATAACAGACTATTTCCTGTCAAAATTCCACCGCATGGCTACCGACATAACAATCAGGCTTGACAGCATGATTATAGAATATGATTTGGCAAACCAGACGCCGAATCAAAAAACGATTTTTAACGGAGATGATTTTTCCACACAAAACATAACCACTCCGCTTCTTTTTGGCGGAGGGAGCGGAGAAGCCGACGACCCTTATTTGATTTCATGCCTTCGGCATTTGCAGAATATGGAATATAATAGTTTTAAAAATGATGAAAATCAGGAGTTTATCCGCGGATATTATAAATTGACGGTAAATCTGGTTTTGACCGGCAAATGGACTCCTTTAGGGGCAAATTATAATTACGGTTTTAACGGGCATTTTGACGGCGGAAATCATACAATCAGCAATTTAAAAATCTCAATGTCCAATGGCGCGGCACAATCATTCGGATTGTTCAGCGCCACAAGGGGTGAGATTAAAAACTTAACAATAATTGGCGACATAAGTGTCACAAACGGTTCGAACTCGCCGACAAGCGTTCCGTCTTCTTGCGCAGCCGGGATGTTGTCGGGAGTTAATCACGCCAGGCTTGATAATATAATTGTTGAAGGCAGTATTGAAGGGCGCGGTTATGTATGCATTGGCGGCGTCGTAGGTATCAATTATGCCGACATAAGCGGGGCTTTAAGTGAAGTAACCATTAGCGGCGGATATAGGCTGGGCGGTATTGCCGGCGTTAATGAAAACGGCACGATTGACGACGGCTCATTCACCGGCAGTATTAACTATGAATACAACTTCTATAAAAACATCTCAGGGCAAGACGCAATCGGAGGTATTGTCGGATTAAATTCATACGGAGGAGAAGTGAGTTCCGGGACTTTTAGGGGAACAATCACCGTGACTTTCAGAGACTGTTGGGACGACCCTGATTTTAAGCCGTATATCGGCGGATTAGTAGGGTGGAATAAAGATTCATATGTGTCTGGAGGCATTACCGCTGGCGGTTCGATTAACACAAACAATCTGAATGAATCGGTGTCGTATGGCTTTCTCGGGTTGCAAAAAGCAAATCAAAAAGATAATGTCGGGACACGAATAGGGTTCAATGATTAAAGGAAGTCCGCCGGGACTTCCTTTTTTGATAAAAATAAGCGGCTATTTAGCGCAATTTAATCGCAATATTATCGATTAACGCTTTACAAATACATTTTCGTGGTGTAAAATGGTACAGGTCGAAGGGGTGTCGCCAAGCGGTAAGGCACACGGCTCTGACCCGTGTATCCAAGGTTCGAATCCTTGCACCCCTGCCATATAAAGCAAGAGGCACAACTGTTTGTTGTGCCTCTTGTCGTTTGCCCGTGATTTTTTCGAATAAAAAAGGCGGAAACATTTTGCCTCCGCCATCGGTGATACGCTTATAGTATATAGAAAACGTAGGCGGGAAGTCAACAGAATGCGGGCAAAAAATGTTGCCCAAAATTTTGTCGTTCTTTGTTGAAAAAACCCGTGAAATACTATACAATTTTAAGGTAATTTTATCTATGAACTTTTTCGAAACCGTCTATGAAGTCGTCAAAAAAATCCCGCGGGGCAAAGTCGCCTCGTATGGGCAAATCGCGTCGCTCGCGGGCAACGGGCGTATGGCGCGCCAGGTGGGCTGGGCGCTGCACGTCAATCCGTACCCCGGCGCGGTGCCGTGCCACAGAGTGGTCATGAAAGACGGCAGCCTTACCGAAAGTTTCGCTTTCGGCGGGGCGTGCGTGCAAAGAGCCATGCTGGAAAGCGAGGGCGTGGAAGTGGGCGACGATTTCAAAGTGGACATGAAACGGTTTCAGTGGGACGGCATACAAGGGGAGGAATTATGAAAAAAGAGGGGTTCAACAACGATTTATACGTGCAGAGGCAAAGCAGCCGCATTCTGGAAAGAATAGAAAAATTCGGCGGGAAACTGTATCTCGAATTCGGAGGCAAACTGTTTGACGATTTGCACGCTTCAAGGGTGCTTTACGGCTTTGACCCCAACGTCAAAATCAAACTGCTGTCTACCCTCAAAGACAAGGCGGAAATCATTTTCTGCATAAATGCCAACGACATTCAGCGCAACAAAATACGCGCCGATTTCGGCATAACCTACGGCGAGGAAGTCATGCGCGTTATAGACGCTTTGCGGTCTTACGGCATATATGTGTCAAGCATAGTGATAACGCAGTTTACCGAGCAGTCGCAGGCGCTGGCTTTCAAACACAAACTTGAAAACAGGGGAGAAAAGGTATATATCCATCATCTCACGCCGGGATATCCCAACGACGTGGATCTTATCGTTTCCGACGAGGGCTACGGCAAAAATCCGTATATCGAAACCACCCGTCCGCTGGTGGTGGTTACGGCGCCGGGGCCTAACAGCGGCAAACTCGCCACATGTCTCGGGCAGTTGTATCATGAATACAAGCGGGGCGTCAAAGCGGGGTACGCCAAGTTCGAGACCTTCCCGATTTGGAATCTGCCGCTCAAACACCCGGTAAACGTGGCTTACGAGGCCGCCACCGCCGACATTCAGGACGTCAATATGATTGACTATTTCCATTTGCAGGCGTACGGCGAGCAAACGGTCAACTACAACCGCGACCTGGCGGTATTCCCTGTAGTGAAAACGATAATCAAAAAAATCACGGGTGAAGAACTGTATAAGTCGCCTACCGACATGGGCGTCAACATGGCGGGTTTTGCCATATATGACGACGAAGCCGTGCGGGAAAGCGCCAACCAGGAAATCATACGCAGGTATTACAAAGCGCTGTGCGACGTGCGCGAGGGCAAAGAGCGCCAGGAGACTGTGGACAGGCTGGAAATGCTGATGAGCGAACTGGGGCTTAAACCGAGCCAGCGCGTGGTTGTCGCTCCGGCCATCGAAAGATATAAATCGGTTGAAGTGCCCGTCGTTGCCATCGAGACACCCGACGGTCACATCGTGACGGGCAGACAGTCTGAACTGCTCACGGCGGCGTCCAGCGCCCTGCTCAACGCAGTGAAGCATATGGCGGGTATGCCTGATGACCTTAAACTTATCGCGCAGTCGGCAATCGACCCTGTCATTGACCTTAAAACAAATATACTGAAAAGTAAAAAATCCAGTCTCAACGCCGAAGAAACGTTGCTGGCGCTGTCAGTATCCGCTTCGCTGTCAGACGCTTCCGCAAGGGCGAAGGAGTGCCTGAAACTGCTGCGCGGATGCGAAGCGCATTCAACGCATATCATTGCCAACGGCGAGCAGAAAGTGCTGCGCAATTTGGGCATGAATCTCACCTGCGAACCGGAATACGTGTCTTTCGAACTGTATTCGGAATAACGCCCGTTTTACAAGGCGGAGAATTTTTGTTATAATACGGCAAATGCTGGACAAAAAAACACGCGCCGTGCTGGCGTATCTCGAGACGCAGTGCCCGGGCGGCAGTTTCAAGGTGCTGGAAAAACAGGATATAGTGGCGGCGATGCCTGCGCGTCTGGCGCTTACCGCCGAGGAAATCGACTCCATCGTGGCGTATCTCGACAGGAGCGAATTCGTCGTGCTGAAATATCTCGACGAGCAGCAGATGTGCCTCACGCTGACGCCCAAGGCTCACTCAGCCCTGCTTGACGAAAAGCGCCTGCTTGACAAGCCCGCTTTCGACAAAAAGGTTTATTGGATTGTCGGCATAATCGCTTTTGTCGCGGCGTTTCTGGGGGCTATCATTGGCAATATTGTGGGGTTGTGAAATGCTCAATAAACGCGAAAGAGCGGTGATGAAAGTCATATACGACAAGGCAGTTGACAGGCGCGCCGCCATTCTTACGGAAGAAGACATAATGGACGCCCTGCCCAAAAAGTCGGGCATTACGCCCTGCGACATGCGCGAAATCGTCCGTCAGCTGGCGATGGATAATTATTTCGAACTCATTCATTCGGAAAAGAAAGGGCAGCCGGTCATGGTCATAACCCTGACGCGCAACGGCGAGGCTTTTGAAAGAGAATTGACGCAGCAAAAAAGAAATATCCGCCAAAAACTTGCAATTACCGTGATTTGTGCTATAATAACAGCAGTCGTCGGTATAATTATCCGCTCAATTGTCTGACAAAACCGTTTAGGCCTCCGTAAAAAAACCAGGGCAAAACAGAAACACGGCGGACAAAAGGTTGACGTGCGGCGGATTTTCTGTATAATAATGAAAGTACGGGCGCACATGCGGCAGCGCGATGTGACTGTAACCGCGCCGCCGGACGGAAAACGACGGCATATAATTTATGGGCAATTAACTCAGCTGGGAGAGTGTCTTCTTGACGTGGAGAAAGTCAGCGGTTCGAGTCCGTTATTGCCCACCAAACGAAACCTAAAACGAAACACTTTATGTGTAAATCGTTTTAGGTTTTTCTTTTATCGTTATATTGTTACAGTGGTTTTGAGTTGCCAAACCGCTCGTTTATTCAAGCAGCCGCCAAAGTGCCAAATTTACTTTTGACTACGTTGTTTGCTTGAAATTCATCGATGTTTTCGATATAATTTCAATATGGATTGGTTTAATTATTACGGACTTGCCATAATGGCGGTCATTATGATACCTAATATAATTTATGCAGTAAAGCACAAAAATCAAGTGGTCGTTTATGATAACAAGGCGGCTATTATTTTTGAGCAAATCGGCAGATATGGCTGTTTTGCCTTTATGATATTCAATATTCCGTACACATATATCGGCTTTTGGTTTTCTTTTGGGAAAATATTTTACATAACCGTCAATGCAGTTTTACTTTTGGGGTATTGTATATCTTGGAGTGTGTTGCGGAATAAAAATGGTATCGTAAAAGCTCTGTTGCTTTCTATAATACCATCATCGGTTTTTATTGTATCAAGTATACTTATTGCAAGTATTCTTTTATTTGTATTTGCCGTTATTTTTGCAGTAACGCATATCCTTATTTCTATAAAGAGCGCAAAGACGGAAAATACGAACGAGCCGAAAATAAAAAAGAAAACAATTATTTCGGTTATAGCGGTATTATTGAGTGTGGCTTTGATTTTTGTTGGCACATTGGGCGGACTGCTTGTTTATCAACAAAGCAGTTTCGGCAAACTTAAAAATATGTCATCATTGGATATGATTGAATATTGTTGTTCAGATAAAAACACTAAAATAAGTGTTGCATTCATTGAAAACGGTGAAATCACATATCATATTTACAGCCAAAACGGCGAAGAAACAAACATCTACGATTACGAAATCGGTTCGATTAGTAAAACTTTTGTCGGTGCATTGTGTGCAAAAGCCATAAATGAAAATAAACTAAGTTTGACAGACAGTATTGCGAAATATCTTGATTTGGGAAATGATAAATATTACCCGACAATAGAGAGGCTTTTAACGCATACATCGGGTTACGCCGCTTATTATTTTGAAAGTTCTATGATTGGCAACAAATTTGCGCATATCACGAACGATTTTTACGGTATAGGTAAAGATAAAGTTCTGCATAGAGTGCAGAACATTGTGCTTGAAAATAAAGATTATCCGTTTGTATATTCTAATTTCGGCATATCGGTTTTGGGACTTGTTTTGGAGAGCATTTATAGCGACAGTTTTACAAACATTATGAATGACTTTATCCGAAATGACTTGCACTTGCAAAATACGCAGGCAGCAAAACAAAACGGTAATCTCAATAAGTATTGGAAGTGGAAACAAAACGACGGTTATATTCCGGCAGGTTCAATTATTTCAAATATTGAAAGTATGGCGATTTATTTGCAATTATATATGAATAATACCATTTCATATTTGCCGATGACTTATTCCAAAATAAAAGATATAAATGCTAACCAAGCAGCCTACGAAGCAATGAATATTCGCATGGACAGCGTAGGTATGACTTGGATGTTGGACAATAAAAACGATATTATTTGGCATAACGGTGCAACTACCGATTTCAACAGTTATATAGGGTTTACTCAGGACAGGCAGCGTGGTGTTGTAATTTTAAGCAATTTGAGCGCAAATGATAAAATTTCAATGACGGTAATCGGGGCAAAACTTTTGACGGAACAGTTTGATTTATAAAATTCGATTTACGTTACTAACGCTCCACCATCCCAAACCCATCCTTTCGGATGGGTTTTTTGTTTTGCTGTGCCTTTTTTGGCGCACCCCGATATTTACTTTTGGCGCGCGGCGATGGTATAATTTTAAATAAAGGGGTGGGTCATGAAGAAAACAAACGCCAACAGAATACGCGCGCTGAGGATATGGGACATTCTTAACAGCGAAACCGACGAAGAACACCGCATGGACACGGAAGAGTTGCGCCGCCGTCTTGCCGCCGAAGGCATCGAGTGCGAAAGGCGGGTTATTTACAACGACATAAAAGCGCTTTGCGACGGCGGATATGAGGTTATGACGAAACGCGGTGTGGGCAACGAGTATTATGTGGCGGAGCGCCGGTTTTCTTTGCCGGAACTGCGCATACTTATGGACGCGGTGCGCGCGGCGGGGTTCGTGACGAAAAAAAAGACCCGTGAGCTTGTCGACAAAATCGCCGGACTTGCCGGCGGCAAAAGGGGCGACTCGCTCAGGCGCAACGTGGTGCGTTTCGACACGGTGAAGAGCGAAAACGAGAATATTTATTATTCGGTCAACGAAATCACCCAGGCGATAATAGCCGGCAAAAAAATCAGCTTCAATTATTTTTATCTCGACGAAAAACTCCGCCGCGTTTACAGAACCGACGCCGACGACCCTGAAAAAAGAAGGATTTACGTCGTCAGCCCCGAGCAGACGGTGTTTGCCGACGATAAATATTATCTCTTTTGCCACGACGACAAACACGGCGACGTGGTGCAGTACAGAGTGGACCGAATGTCAAACGTCAGCATGATTGACGAAGACAAAACGCCCGCGAAAGAAGCGGCGGATTTCGACCTTTCAAAACACAAATTGCAACTTTTCGGTATGTTCGGCGGCAAGGAGGCGGCGGTTAAAATAAAAGCCGACAGAAGTCTGCTGGACGTCGTAATCGATAAGTTCGGCGGCGGCGCTGACATAACCGCGCCGGGCGGAAAAATCACGCTGCGCGCCGACGTGCAAGTCAGCCCGATGTTTGTCGCGTGGTGCTGTTCTTTCGGCAATCAGATGGAAGTCGTCGCGCCGGCGTGGGTGCGCGACATGGTTAAAGAACATCTGGAAAAAACTTTGGCGCAATACGTCTGATTGTAACCGACGCCGCATGGTTCAGGCGGGCATATATGTCCTTTCGCGGATTATATGAGAAAAAACCTGCTTTTTCTGCGATATAAAAATTGACAAAACGGCGGATAGGGTGTAAAATCTAACGGCTGGGGGGATGTGGCTCAGTTGGTAGAGCGGCGCGTTCGCAACGCACAGGTCGAGGGTTCGAGTCCCTTCATCTCCACCATAACGGCGCCTTGGTCACCCCAAAGCGTTAAAACGGGGGCATAGCTCAGCTGGTAGAGCGCTTGAATGGCATTCAAGAGGTCAGGGGTTCAAGTCCCCTTGTCTCCACCAAAACTCTCAAACATTAGTTTGAGAGTTTTTTTGTCTCTTGAAAATTGGTTTCAAATATGCTACCTTATATATATGGAAAGCAGGTGTATGCGTATGAAAAAGAAATTTTTGTTTTTGGCATTTTTGTTTGTAATGTTTTCCGCACTGTTTTTGCTGTCAGCCTGCGGTAACAAGGATTTTAACGGACTGAGTTTTGAAGATAAAAACGTGATTTATGACGGCAAAGCGCATAGTTTAGTGGTAGAAGGCGTGCCGGACTTTGCCACGGTCAGTTATACCGATAACTCGTTTACGGAAATCGGTATTTATCAGGTTACCGCGACGGTCAGCGCCGACGGCTACAACACTTGGGAAAAAACGGCGAAACTCAATATTCTGTCTGCCGACGGCGGTGTTTCAGCCGACGGATTTACTTTTGAGTGGAACGAACTCGGAAAAAACTATAAAGTGACCGGTTACACGGGGACGGAAACGATAGTAAGTGTCCCGTCGACCTTTAACGGAGTGCCTGTCACGGAAGTAGGCGCCATGGCGTTTGCCGGTACGGGCTTGGTCAGCGTGACTTTGCCGGAGGGCATTGTCCGCATTGGGGAATCGGCGTTTATCAGTTGTTATGACCTTTTCGAAGTGTTTTTCCCTTCAAGCCTGAAATATGTCGAAGCCGACGCGTTTCAGCTTATAAATTCTTGCCTTCTTTTTATTCATGATATGGACGCGTATTGCCGCATCGACTTTGCGAATGAGTATGCCACTCCGCTTCATTCGGGGGGAGTATTGCTGCTCAATGAACAATTTGTTTCAGGGAGAATAGTTATTCCGGACGGTGTGGAAAAAATTGCGCCGTACGCTTTTTCTGGGTGTGCCGACGTCACGGAATTTGTTTTGCCTGACAGCGTCAAATCAATCGGTAAATTCGCCTTCGTGAATTGTAAAACGCTGACTGATATAAATATTCCCGAAAGCGTGACAGATTTAGGCGCGTACATATTTTATGGCTGCGATGAATTAACCGGCAATGAATACGGAAACGCATATTATTTGGGCAATGAAAAGAATCCGCATAAGGTTTTATTCAGCGGAAAGAGTCAATCGATTACTGAATGCGAAATTCATCCCGACACGGAGTTTATCGATTCAGACGCGTTTCGTGATTATCAAAATTTAATATCCGTAACAATACCCGACAGCGTCAGGGCAATAGGAGCTACCGCGTTTTGCAATTGCGATAATCTCGAAAACGTGAGTTTGGGTAAAGGGGTTGAATCTATTTCCATAAGCGCTTTTGGAGGATGCGAGCAATTGCGATCGCTCAATATTCCGAGTCTGGAAATGTGGTTGAATATTAAAATTGACAGAGACGACCCGTTTGACAATATTTTTTTCTTGGAGAACATGCGTCTTATTGCAGGCGGAAGCGTTGTGGAAGAGCTGGTTGTGACTGAAAATATTTCCGGAATAGGGGCATATGTGTTCAGCGGATACAAATATTTAACGAGCGTTACCATTGACGCGGATATCGGGGAAATAGGCGAAAGGGCGTTTGCGGAATGCGAAAATCTTGAAAGCGTATCGATTTCGGGACGAATATCACAAATTGATGAATGCGCCTTTTTGGAGTGCTATGGTCTTAAAGAGGCTACCGTCAGCGGCGTTGAAGTGATAGGCTCCGGCGCATTTCACGAATGCTTTAATTTGGAAACGGTTGTTTTTGGAGACGGTGTCAAAATTATCAAAGAGAACTCGTTTCTATATTGCAGAAATTTACATAATATGGTAATCCCGTCAAACATACAAAAAATCGAAGCCATTATCGATATCGATTCGATCCATGACGACTTCTTGGCGTATTATCACGGCAGCAAAACAGAATTTGAAGAGAAAGTAGATTTTGACGATCTCAACAACGCAAGCTGGTATGACAGAATACATTATTATTCGCCGTTGGAGCCGCCTGTAACGGACGACGGCACTGCTTATGACGGAAATTATTGGCGTTATGTTGACGGAACGCCGACTGTCTGGGTAAAGTAACAAAAGATTCCGGCTGAATCCGGAATCTTTTTATTTTTATTTGGCGGGATTTATTTAATGAAAATATTTATAAATCGTTTATTTTTGCTATGCCTGGTTGACAGGAAGTGAAAAAGCGGTTATTGTAATGCGGTAATCTTTTTGTGTATACTTTTACGGAGGGACAGGTTTATGTTTACTTTGACGACCGACTCTTCGTGCGATTTGCTGAAATCTCAACTTAAAGAGATGGACGTGCCGTATATACCGCTTATTTATATTATAGACGGCGTGTCGTACGAAGACAGACTGGACTCTGACGAAGAGTATATCGCTTTTTACAAACAGATGAAAGAGGGCGCCATGCCCACGACGTCGCAGATATCGGAATACGCTTTCGAGGAATTTTTCAGGCGGACGCTGGAAGAGCGTCCGGGGCGCGACATAGTGCACCTGAGTCTTAGCGGCGGCGTGTCGGGCACTTACGCCAACGCCGTGTTTGCGGCGCGTGCCGTTTCGGGCGGCCGAAGCGAAAAAATTTACGTAGTGGACACTCTTGCCGCCTCGCAGGGGCTGAGGCTGGTGCTGGACAGGGGCGTCGAACTGCGTGACGGCGGTATGTCCGCCGAAGAGGCTTTTGAAAAACTGCGGGAAGTTTCGCGAAACCTGCACCACTGGGTTATTCTGGAAAACCTGGCGCATCTCAAAAGAGGGGGCAGAATCAGCGCCGTCAAAGCCGCCATAGGCACCATGATAAAATTAAAGCCGATTATGGTAGCCAACAACGAAGGCAACCTGCTGGTTTACAAAAAAGTTATCGGCTCCGCCAAAGCCGTGGCGGCGCTGGCGGAGGGGCTTAAAGAGCACTCCGCCGACAGAACCTCGCCCAAAGTTTATATCGCCGATACAGATAACGCGTCCCTGGCGGAAAAGGTCAAAGCCGCCGTGCTTGAAGTTTTTCCGAAGGCGGAAATCGTCATCGGGCACGTGGGGCCTGTCATCGGCGCGCATCTTGGCAACAACTGCGTCGCCATCATGTTCGAGGGAAACGGCCGCATAGATATTCATTGATACGCGCTGACGCGCCTATAAAAAGCATTATGTCCGAAGCGAGCAGCGCGACGGGCAGGAACGGCGGAAACGCCGTTTTTTCGTATCCAAAACATTTGGCAAAAAACAAAAGCGGTTTTATAATAGCGGTGGAGAAGCATTTATGATTTACGTTATCAGACACGGTCAGACCGATTGGAACAAAGAAGGCAGAATACAGGGGCAGGTCAACGTGCCTCTCAACGACGAAGGCGTCAGGCAGGCGTGGGAAGCCCACTACGCCATAGCCGGCGTGAAATTCGACGCGGTTTTCTGTTCGCCGCTTGAACGCACAAGGCAAACCTGCAACATTGCCTACGGCGGCGACGACGTGATTTACGACGACAGGCTTATGGAGCGCGATTTCGGCGAAAACGACGGCGTTAAACGCGCCGAAGTGGACTTTGCCGCGTTCTGGACGCCGGGCAGCGCCGAAAACTCGGCGTGCGGCGAAAGCATTGACGAAATGACGGCGAGGGTTGTGTCCTTTCTCGATGAAATCAATTCGAAATACAAAGGAAAAGATATACTCATCGTTACGCACGGCGGCGTTATTATGATTATGAAAGCGTATTTTTGCGGAATGCCTAAAGATAATAATTTTCTGGAATATCTGGTGACAAACGGCGCCGTCACGAAGTTTGACTTCAAGTGACGCCTGAGTTGCGGACGGAAAAGCGGCCTTAAAAGCCGCTTTTATTTTTTGCCGAGATAAGCCGTGAAAAGTGCCTGAATTTTGTTGACAAAGCAACAAGACCGTCATATAATACTTTACAATTTCACAAAAGGGGTATGCGGCCGATGTATGAATACGACGAGTTTGCCAGGTGCGTGGGTAATCTCAAAAAGCGGATACAAAAGCGTGTTTCAGACGCTTTGAAACCGTATAATCTGAGCAGTATGCATTCCATGTATCTGATGACGCTGTATCATAAAGGCGAACTTACGCTGGTGGAACTTTCGGGCGAACTGAAATTCAACAGGGCGAATACGTCCAGGGTCATCAGGGATCTTATCCAGAAGGGGTATGTAGTCTGCGACAAAAACGAAAACAATCTGCGCAAGTACAAGGTGTTTTTGTCGGAAGAAGGCAGGAAAGTCGCCGAGAGTTTCGACACGCAGATGGAAAACTTCAAGATTGAGGATGTGTCGCGTCTTACGCATGAAGAATGGACGACGCTCATCGCGTTGTTAAACAAACTGACAAATTAAAGGTAGGCTATGATAAGAATCTTAAAGAATTTCAAATGGTATTACTGGCTGATGCTGGCGCTGATGCTTTTGATAATCGTCGGCCAGGTGCAACTCGACCTCATCGTGCCTGAATATATGTCGCAGATAGTGTCGCTTGTCACCACGCCGGGCAGCGAAATGTCCGAAATATGGCGTGTCGGGCTGATAATGATTGCCTGCGCTTTCGGTAGCCTTGTGTGCACCGTGCTGGCGAGTTTTATCGCCGCGAGAATGGCGGCGGGTTTCGCCGAACTGCTGAGAGACAAGGTGTTCCGCAAGGTGGAGTCTTTCTCCATGAACGAGATAAACAAATTCAGCACCGCCAGCCTTATAACCCGCTGCACAAACGACGTGCAGCAGATACAGATGTTCATCACGATAGGGCTCAGGCTTTTGATTACAGCGCCTATAATGGCAATAGGCGCCATAGTCAAGATGTCGGGTAAAAGCGGCGAACTCACTCTTCTGACTTTCGCCGGCGTGCTGGTCATTGTCGTGTTTGTGCTGTTTATTTACATCGTGGCGGTGCCGAGGTTCAAATCGATACAAAAACTCACCGACCGCATCAACAAGGTCACCAGAGAAAACCTGACGGGTCTCAGGGTGGTCAGGGCGTATAACGCCGAAGCGTATCAGGAAGAAAAGTTCGACAAAGCCAACACCGCCGTTACGAAGACGTATCTGTTTGTAAACAGGGTGCTGTCGCTCATGCAGCCTGTCATGCAGATTGTCATGAACGGATTGAGCCTCGGCATTGTGTGGCTGGGCGCCATGCTCATAAACACCAACGCGCTGGAACTGCCGACAATGATGTCTTTCACCATGTATTCTATGCAGGTTATACTGTCATTCCTGATGCTTATAATGGTGTTTATTTTCATGCCGAGGGCGTCGGTTTCGTCAAAACGTATCAACGAAGTGCTCTCTACCAAAAATATTATAAACGACCCTGAAACGCCTGCCGCCGACACGGGTATCAAAGGCGAACTTGAATTCAGGAACGTGTCTTTCAAATATCCTGACGGCGACGGATATGTGCTCAAAGACATCAGTTTCAAAGCGGAAAAGGGGCAGACCGTCGCTATTATCGGCTCGACGGGCAGCGGCAAAAGTTCGCTGCTCAACCTGATACCGCGTTTTTACGACGTGACAGAAGGCGAAGTGCTCGTCGACGGCGTAAACGTCAAAGAATACCGGCAGGAAGAACTGCATGACAAAATAGGCTATGTGCCGCAGAAGGCGGTGCTGTTCAGCGGCACGGTTGACAGCAACCTGCGCTTCGGCAAAGAGGACGCCACCAGGGAAGAACTCGCCAAAGCGGTGGAAATCGCTCAGGCGAACAATATCATAGAGAAAAAAGGTTACGGCGGCAACGTGGCTCAGGGCGGTCAGAATATGTCCGGCGGACAGAAACAGAGAATGTCCATCGCCAGAGCAATCGTCAAAAACCCGGAAATCTATCTGTTTGACGACAGTTTCTCGGCGCTGGACTACAAAACCGACAGACTTTTACGCGAAGCGATAAACAAAAACATCAAAGACGCCACAAACATCATCGTGGCGCAGCGTATAGGCACAATAAAGAACGCCGACAGAATTCTCGTGCTGGACGACGGGCGCGTCGTGGGCGACGGCACCCACGAGGAACTGCTGGCAAACTGCTCGGTATATCAGGAAATCGCCCACTCGCAACTTTCAAAGGAGGAACTCGCAAATGGCTAACATGGCAGGCGGCGGCAACGTTCAATACGCGGAAAGGCCGCGCAGCATGAAAAAATCTTTCGGCAAACTGGCGCTGTTTCTCAAACCGTATCTGATACCGATGATAGTGGCGCTTTTGTGCGCCGTGGCGGCGACGGTTTTCAACATAATTTCGCCTGACAGGATAGGCAGAATTACCGCTCTCATAACCGAAGGGCTGATGTCGCCGGACGGCATAGACCTCGCGCAGATAGGGCAAATCGGTTTGTCGCTGGTAATAATGTACGGCTGCTGCGCCGTGTTCGGTTACGCGCAGGGCTGGATAATGACAACCATTACGCAAAGGGCGTGCAACCGTTTCCGTAAGGCGATTTCACGCAAAATCAACAGACTGCCGCTCAAATACTTTGACACCAGAAGTTACGGCGACGTGTTGTCCAGGGTGACAAACGACGTCGACATGATAGGTCAGACGCTCAACCAGAGCCTTTCGCAGATGGTCACGGCCGTCACAATGATTGTGGGTCTGCTCATCATGATGTTCATCACCAGCTGGCAGTTGGCGATAGTGGCTGTGGCGACGGTGCCTGTCAGCATAATACTGGTGCTGATTATAGTGTCCATTTCGCAAAAATACTTCAAACAGCAGCAGAACTATCTCGGCGCCATAAACGGACATATCGAAGAAGTGTTTTCCAGCCACAACGTCATAAAGGCGTATAACGCCGAAGACAAAATGATAAACACCTTTGACGGCATAAACAGGCGTATATACGGCAGCGCGTGGAGAGCGCAGTTTCTGTCCGGCATGATGCAGCCTATAATGTCTTTCGTGGGCAACCTGGGCTATGTGGGCGTGTGCATCGTGGGCGGCATTATAGCGATACAGAACGGCGACGTCACGTTTATAGGCGTAATCACCAGTTTCATGATTTATGTCAGGCTGTTCTCACAGCCGCTGACGCAGTTTTCGCAGGTGGCTAACACCATGCAGTCGACAATGGCGGCGGCGGAAAGGGTGTTTGATTTTCTGGAAGAAGAAGAAATGTCCGACGAAAGCGGCATGACGGCGAAACTCGACAGCGTGAAAGGCGACATCAGGTTTGAGCACGTCAACTTCGGATATGTGCCTGACAAAATAATAATTCACGATTTCAACGTGAACATAAAAGCGGGCCAGAAGGTGGCAATCGTCGGCCCGACAGGCGCCGGCAAGACAACGCTGGTCAACCTGCTCATGAAGTTTTACGATGTCACTTCCGGCGAGATTTACATCGACGGCGTGCCTGTCAGTTCGCTGACGAGGGCAAACGTTCACGACCTGTTCGGCATGGTGCTTCAAGACACATGGCTGTTTGAGGGCACTATAAGGGAAAACCTCACTTACGGAAAAGAGGGCATTTCCGACGACACGCTTAACAAGGTGCTTAAAGCCACGGGGCTCGAACACTTTGTAAAAACTCTGCCGCACGGACTCGACACCGTGCTTGACGACAACACAAATATTTCACAGGGACAGCGTCAGCTGCTGACAATCGCCAGGGCGATGGTGGAAAACGCGCCTATGCTGATACTCGACGAAGCAACTTCGTCGGTCGACACGAGGACGGAAATACTCATTCAGCAGGCTATGGACAATCTCACCCACGGCAGAACGGCGTTTATCATAGCGCACAGGCTGTCCACAATCAAAAACGCCGACATCATACTCGTTATGAAAGACGGCAATATCATCGAACAGGGCAATCACGCGCAACTTATGGAAAAGGGCGGTTTTTACGCCGACCTGTACAACAGCCAGTTCGACCAGGCGGAAGAAGAATAACGGAGAAAACACCCGCTTTGGCGGGTGTTTTTATTTTCGTGTTTTTGCAAAATATTTGACACGGAAAAAAGATGTGACTATAATTTGTACATAAAAATGCGAGATGTAATATACGGAGGCAAAAAATGAAATTCATCAAATGTGAAAAACTCAAACAGAAGCCGGATTTCAACAATTTGCATTTCGGTGAAAACTTCACCGACTATATGCTGACCATGGATTGGAAAGACGGCGAATGGGGCGACGTCGTCATCGAGCCGTTCCACAACTTCGAGTGCTCTCCCGCCATGCTGGTGTTCCACTACGGCCAGGGTATTTTCGAGGGCTGCAAGGCTTATAAAAACGACAAAGGCGAAATTTCGCTGTTCCGCACCAAAGACAACCTCAAAAGAATGAACAAGTCCGCGGAAAGAATGTGCATGCCTCAGTTTGACGTGGATAAGGTTTTCGAGGGTATCAAAGAACTCGTCAAAATCGAAAAGGATTGGATACCGACCCTGCCTAATTCGTCGCTGTACATCAGACCTACCATGATTGCCACCCAGGCGGTTTTGGGCGTCAGGGTAAGTTCCACCTTCAAGTTTTTCGTGATTCTGTCGCCGGTCGGCAGATATCATCCTGCCGAAGACGGCAATCTGCCAGCGCTTTACGTCGAAGACAAACTCGTCAGGGCGGCTGTCGGCGGCACCGGCGAAGCCAAATGCCTCGGCAACTACGGCGCCAGTTTCTACGCTTTCGAAAAAGCCAAAGAACACGGCTATGAAGACATTTTGTGGCTGGACGCCTGCGAACATAAATATATCGAGGAAGTGGGCACCATGAACGTCATGTTCGTTATAGACGGCGTGGTGGTTACTCCGAAACTCAACGGCAGCATACTTCACGGCATCACCCGCGACAGCGTGCTTACGGTGCTTGCCGATTCGCCTTATAAATTCGAGGAACGCAGAATTTCCATCGATGAAGTTATGGAAGCGGCAAAGAGCGGCCGTATGACCGAGTGCTTCGGCGTAGGCACCGCGGCGGTCATCTCGCCTGTTGGCGCCATCGCTTACGAGGGCGAGGAAGCCGTTATAAGCAATAAACGCATAGGGCCTGTCAGCAAATATCTGGTTGACAGAATCACCGGCATTCAGACCAAGAAATACCCTGACAAATACGGCTGGGTTATCGACGTAAAATAAAAACCGTAAAAATCAAAAGGCACGGCAACGCCGTGTCTTTTTTTTACGGCAATAAAAAAACGGCGGAAGAACCGCCGTTTTTTGTTATTGTCTGTTATTCCTGCGGCTGAGTGACGACGGAGGTTACTCTCGTGACGAGATTGATTGTGCCGCCGCTCTTTGCCGGTTCGCCGCTGATTGCCGCCGCGCCGTAAGTCGGCGTCTGGCCGCTGAGCGTGCCTACGCCGCCCAGATTGTTGGATATGCGGGTGAACACCGACGAAATAAGTTCCGCCACGGTCTGCGGCGTCATGTCAGGCGCGTCCATCATGCTTATGATAAGGTTGAGTATGGAGGAGGACATATTTTCGTCCATGGTGTTTATTCTCAGCGTGCTGCCGCTGTCCACGCCCAGTTCGCCGTTTTCGGCCGATACCGTGAGCGTGCTGTTTGAGGTTATATACAGCGTCGTGCCGATGTTAGGCCGTATAAACGCCGGTACGCTTTGCAGCACTTCGTCAATCTGCGATTTGAATTTGGTTATATTCAGGCCGAACACCGTCCTGACGTTTACGGTTCCGTCGCTGTTGGTCAGCGTTATCTCGTGAATTTCCAGCGGAATATTGCCGTCCACCGAAAACATGTCGATGAGTTCTTTGAGGTCGGCGTATTCGTCGCTCATGTTTTGCGCTTCGCCGATTATCTCGTTGAAGAGATACACAAAGTCGTTGCCTTTGAATGAAAGCGACATGTGGGTGGTTGTCACAACCTGGGTTGTGAGCAAATCCGCAAGATTTTCTATCGCCGTGCCTTCCTCGGATATATTGTCGTTTATGTCGGCAATGGCGCCGCTTTCGCCGATGGTGGACGAATCCGCGCCCCAGGTGGCTTGCGCTTCGCTCTTCTCGGCGTCGCCGTATGTGTTGGTAGTCACGTCGCTCACGTCCGGCTCGGTGGTGAGGTCTTTCAGCGCGCCCCAGATGTCTTTGAATTTATAGTCGGCAAGTTCGCCCAGTTCGAAATCGCCGATTTTGGTTATGCCGAAAGTGGACGGCGACGCGAAGTTGTATATACCCAGCGCCCCGCCGACGACGATAACGACAAATATCAGCAACGAAACAAGGCAGCCCGCGCAACCGCGTCTTCTTTTTGCCATGACCGTTTTCTCCTTTTTTAAATTCTTTTTTATGATTTTACCACAACTTTTGTCAAATGTCAGTAAATTATACGCCGCTGAGCCGCCGGATAACCGCCAAAAGAAAAAAAGCGGCGACGCCGCTTATTTTTTGTCGTTGCTGTCCACGAATATTTTGAGTTTTTCGCGGGTTTCATCGCTCAGGCAATGTTCGATTTTGCAGGCGTCGGTTTCGCCTGTCACAGGGCTGACGCCGAGAATATCCACCAAAAATTTTTGCAGCAGCGTGTGGGTTTCTTTAACGGCGCGCGCTTCGGCAAGACCTTTTTCCGTCAGATATATGTCGGAATATCTCTCCTGCGTGATGTAGCCCTGTTCTTTAAGTACGTTGACCGCCCTGTTTACGCTGGCGCGGGACACGTCGAGTTTCTTCGCTACGTCGACGGATTTGACGTTTGACGAATTCTCCGACAGTTCGAGTATCGCTTCGAGATAATCCTGGGCGGACGATAAAATTTTCTGCATGGCTCAACTCCGATTTTTTGAATTATAACATAAATTATTTGACAAAGCAAGGGGATGATTTTATACTGTTAGCCGAGGCTAACGAATATTCGTTTGAATTTTACTTATGACGCTGAATGAACTCAAAATCGGACAAAGTTGCAAAATAACAAAAGTCAACGGCGAGGGGGCGCTGCGCAAGCGCCTGCTGGATATGGGGCTTACGCCGAAAACAAAAGTGACGCTGCATAAAACGGCGCCCATGGGCGACCCGATAGAACTGCTGCTCAGGGGCTACAACCTCACCATACGCAAAGAGGAAGCCGCCCGAATAGAAGCGGAGGTAATAGAATGAACATCGCGCTCGTTGGCAACCAGAACTGCGGCAAGACGACTCTGTTTAACCAGCTTACCGGCAGCAAACAACATATAGGCAACTTCCCGGGCGTCACGGTCGAGCAGAAGAGCGGTTATCTTCTGGGCAACAAAGACGTCACCGTTGTGGATTTGCCCGGCATATATTCGCTTACGCCTTATTCGATTGAGGAAATAGTCACGCGCGACTATATATTCAACCAGAAACCGGACTGTATAATAAACATAATCGACGCCACAAATCTCGAACGCAACCTGTATCTGACCATACAGTTGCTGGAAATGGAGATACCGTTTGTCATGGCGCTCAACATGATGGACGAAGTGCGGCTGAACGGCACCAGCATTGACGTCAAAAAACTGTCGGAAGAACTCGGCGTGCCCGTCGTGCCTATTTCCGCCAGCAAGAACGAGGGCGTCAGCGAACTTGCCGAAGTGGCTCTTGGCAGGGCAAAGGTGAAAAATTCGGCTTATCACGACCTTTGCGACGGCGCTGTGCACAAGGCGGTGCACTCTCTCGCCCATCTGCTGGAAGAAAACGCCGAAAAGTGCGGGTTTCCGCCTAAATACGCCGCAATCAAAGTAATAGAAAACGACAAGTCGATTATAGACAAACTTAAACTCGACGAGCGTCAGCTGGACATCATCGGGCATATAGTGGAAGACATGGAAATCGCCTGCGACACCGACAGGGAAGCGGCCATTGTCGATATGCGCTATGACTATATAGAAGCGCTGTGCGCCAAGGTCGTGCTCAAAAAAGGGCAGAACGTCAACCAGGAAAAGTCCATGAAACTAGACAGAATTCTCACCCACAAAATATGGGCAATCCCTATTTTCCTGTGCGTGATGCTGGCGGTGTTTTTCCTGTCGTTTTCATTGGTGGGCAAGTGGCTTTCCGACCTGCTTACCCTGGGCATAGACTGGCTCACCGGCGTGGTGGACGGGGCGCTTACTTCCGCCGGCATAAGCGAATGGCTGCATTCGCTGCTTATAGACGGCGTGTTTAACGGCGTGGGCAGCGTGCTGAGTTTCGTGCCTACGATAATGGTGCTGTTTTTTCTGCTGTCCATTCTGGAAGACAGCGGCTATATGGCGCGAGTGGCGTTTGTCATGGACAAACTTCTGCGCAAAATAGGGCTGAGCGGCAAATCTTTCGTGCCGATGCTGATAGGTTTCGGGTGTTCCGTGCCGGGTATTCTGGCGGCGAGAACCGTTTCCAGCGAGCGCGACAGAAAAATGACTGTGCTGCTTGTGCCGTTCATGTCGTGCAGCGCGAAATTGCCTATATATTCGCTTATAACAATGGCGTTTTTCCCGAGATACCAGGCGCTGGTCATGCTGGGCGTTTACGTGCTGAGCATTGTGGTGGGCGTGCTGTACGGACTGTTGCTTAAAGTCACGGTGTTCAAGGGTAATCCCGTGCCGTTTGTTATGGAACTGCCGAATTACCGCTGGCCGTCGCTCAAAACGCTGCTCCGCAACTCGTGGGAAAAAGGCAAGAGTTTTATACGCAAGGCGTTTACCGTCATTTTCGTGGCGACGCTGGTAATATGGTTTTTGCAGAGCGTCGACATGACGTTCAACTTCACGAGCGACAGTTCGGTGAGCATTCTGGCGGAAATAGGGCGGTTTTTGTCGCCTGTGTTCGCCCCGCTGGGACTGGGCGACTGGCGGCTCACAACGTCGATCATTACGGGGCTCACCGCCAAAGAAGCGGTTGTCAGCACGCTGGCGGTGCTGTTCGGCGTGGCCAGCGAGAGTCTGTCGGCAGTGTTGTCCACGGCGTTTTCGCCGTTGCAGGGCTTTTGCTTTCTGGCTTTCGTGGTGTTGTACATGCCGTGCGTGGCGGCGGTCGCGGCTGTCAGAAAAGAACTCGGCTCGGGTTGGAAAGCGGCATTGGCAATGTTTTCGCAGACCGTTGTGGCGTATTTGGTCACGCTGATTATTTATAACGTGGGGACGCTGTTTGTCTGATATGTGGGATATAATCATCATAGCCGTTCTGGCGCTTTGCGCCGCGGCGGCTGTAATAAAAATAGTCAAAGATAAAAAGCGGGGCGGCTGCGACGGTAACTGCGCCGCCTGCGGCAGAAACAAAAAGAATAATCGCCGTTGATTTTGCCCGCGCGGCGTGTTATAATGAAACTGCGGTAGAACCGCATGGAGGGAAAAATGAAAGACATTCTTTATTTCTATCTGCCAACTTGCCCGCATTGCGCAAAGGCCACCAAAGAGATTGAAGAGATCAGGAAAGAACATCCGGAATACGCCGCCGTAAAAGTTCAAATGGTGGACGAAAGCGCCAACGAGGATTTCGCTGCAAAATTCGATTACAACTATGTTCCGTGCATGTATCTGGATGGTGACAAGAAAATCGAGGGTCAATGCGACAAAGATAAATTGTTGGCTCTTTTTAAAGAAGCAAAGGGCTGAAAAGGTTTTGAAACAAAAAGAAAAGGCAAAGCGCAACGCTTTGCCTTTTTCAATTAAAATCAGTTAAAAGTCGACTTCGCTCCCGTAATAGCAGCAGCAAAGCAGTTTTTCCATTTCGGCCGGCGTTATCGCTCTCGGGTTGGAACCGGTGCAGGCATCGCCGACGGCGTTGGCGGCTATCGCGGACAGCTTGGCTTTGAATTCGGCCTCTTCTATGCCGAAAGCGGCCAGGGTCGGCGGAATTCCGAGTTCGGCGTTATACGCGGATATGAGTCGGCACAGTTTTTCCGTCAGGTCGTTGTCGTCGCTGCCGCTTATGCCTATCGCTCTCGCTATGTCGGCGTAGCGGTGCGCCGCGGTTTTGGCGTTGAATTTTATGACATACGGCAGATATATTGCGTTTGCGCAGCCGTGCGGAATGTGTCCCGTGTCGAAAGCGGCGCCCGTCTTGTGCGCCATGGAGTGCACTATGCCGAGCAGCGCGTTTGAAAACGCCATGCCCGCCAGACACTGTGCGTAATGCATCTGCTCGCGGCTGTTTTTGTTGCCTTTGTAAGACGACGGCAGATATGTCATGACCATTTGTATCGCCTTGATTGCCAGCGGGTCGGTGAAAGGTCCGCTGAGTGTGGAAACATATGCCTCAATGGCGTGCGTGAGCGCGTCCATGCCGGTGTGCGCTGTCAGCGTTTTTGGCATGGTTTCGGCAAGGACGGGGTCTACAATCGCCACATCGGGCGTTATCTCAAAGTCGGCGAGGGGATATTTTATGCCCTTGGAGTAATCGGTGATTACCGAAAACGCCGTGACTTCCGTCGCTGTGCCGGAAGTGGAAGGTATCGCGGCGAAACGCGCTTTAGTGCGTAGTTTCGGGAAGTTGAAAGGCTTGCAAAGGTCTTCGAATGTGGTTTCGGGGTGCTCGTAAAACGCCCACATGGCTTTCGCCGCGTCGATAGGCGAGCCGCCGCCGACAGACACAATCCAGTCGGGACCGAATTCGCGCATGATTTCGGCGCCGCGCTTCACCGTTTCAACAGACGGGTCCGGCTCGACGTTTTCTATAAGCCTGACTTTCATGCCCGCCTGACCGAGATAGTCGGTTATCGTGTCCAGAAAGCCGAACTTTTTCATCGAGCCGCCGCCTACCACGACGACGGCTTTTTTGCCTTCAAGGTTTTTCAGGTTTTCCAAAGCGCCTTTGCCGTAATAAATATCTCTCGGCAACGTGAATCTTGACATTGTTGTTTACCTCCGTGTCAATTTTGTCTTTTCATATACAAGTATATGCTTTGATAATTTTTTGTCAATACTTTTGTTAAAAAAATATCATTAAAATTCATATCGGGTATTATCGCCCGAAATAGCGGAAGCATACCCTTTTTTGATATCGTTTTTGTTAGCCTTTGCTAACTCTTGACACCCGGCGATAGACGCTATTGTAGTTGACTTACTCGAAAAATATCAGAAGGGGGAATTTATATATGAAGAAACGCAGAAGCATAAAATCCGCCGCCGTGCTGCTGGCGGCGGCGCTGGTGTGCCTGTTTTCGGTTTTTGCTCTGGCGGCGTGCGGCGACCCTGACGGCGGAGAAACGTTTGAGACGGTTCCTGTTTTGCAGGACACCCGCGGCACTGAGGCTGAAACCGCTACGTTCACCACGCTCAACGGCGACAGCGTGACATACAACAAAAACACAAGGCGCATTGTGGCGCTGTCGGGCGCGGGCGACCTTGCCGCTTTCGGCATAAGACCGCTTGCCGTCATGGCGGACCAGGCGACGATGAGCGCTTATCCCGGCTTTTTCGACGGGGTGGATACGCTCAGTTACACGCAGCCTTTCAATGTGGAAGAAATCGCCACTTATGAGCCGGAACTGATTTTGGTGTATCAGCTCATGGATGACAGCCAGATAAGCAGGTTGGAAGCCATAGCGCCGGTAATTCCGCTTTACCGCGAGAGTTTTGATTTCAGGCAGAGGCTCGGCTACATAGGTGATATATTCGGTCTCGAAGAAAACGCCGAGACCCTTATAAACTACGCGGAAGGTATTCAGGCGGAAGCGGCGGACAGGGTCGAGGCAATGGGGCTGGAAGGCAAAACCGTGTCGGTGTTCTATTATGCCGAAGGCATATCCATTCCGCCGGGAGACTCGTGGTATTTCAACAAGATTATTTACGACTATCTCGGCATGAAACGTACCGAGGCGGCGGAAGAGTTCCTGGCCAATTCACAGAACAATCCTTTTACGCCGATAAGCAACGAAAGCGTCAGAAACTTCGAGGGCGACGTTGTGATTTATGTCGACCTGTATTCGATAAACGGTCAGCCGTCTATGTCTGAGGCGCTTATGGCAAACCCGGGCTGGCAAAGCCTCAAAGCCTATCAGGAAGACAGAATAGGTCTGCTTGACGCAATGCTGTACGCCGAAAAAGACGTGCTGTATCTCGCGGCTCAGTACAACGGGCTGATTGAGGCGTTTGAGAAGGCGGTTTGATGGAGAGGATTGACGGTCAACGCAAAAAATTCGGCAACACGAAGAAATTCACCGTTTTTATGGCGGTCGGCGCGGCGGCGCTCGTCGCGATGATGTTTCTTTTTATGCGTTTCGGCGCGGAAAACGTGTCGTCCGCCGACGTGTGGAACGCTCTGTTCGCTTTTGACGGGGATAATTTCAACCACATTGTGGTGAGGGACATGCGCCTGCCCAGGCTGCTCGCCGACATAATGGTGGGCGTCTCGCTGGCTTTGGCGGGCGCCGTTATGCAGGGCAACACAAAAAATCCCATGGCAGACAGCGGAATAATGGGCATAAGTTCTGGTTCCATATTCGCGATAGTGCTGGTCATGACGTTTCTGCCCGGGGTTTCCCGTCTGGAAAGGATAGCCTTTTCATGCGCGGGAGCGGCGGTGGCAACGCTGCTGATTTACGCCGTGGCGCTTATGGGCAGGCGTGGCATAACCGCCGAACGCATGGTGCTGTCGGGCATGGCGATATCCACGCTGTTTAACTCGGTTACTTCTGCCGTGGTGCTTAAAGACGGCACGTCGGCGCTTATGCTCAAATACACCGCGGGCAGTTCCGCCAACACAATCTGGCCGGACGTGTATATAGCCGCGCCATTCTTTGTGGCGGGTCTGGTCGTGGCGCTCATGATATCGCGCTCGCTTACGGTCATGAACCTGGGCGACGATGTTTCGAAAGGGCTGGGAGCCAACACGAAACTCATTAAACTGCTGTGCACTGTCGTGGTGCTGGTGCTGTCGGCGATAGCGGTAATAATCATCGGTCCGGTCAGTTATGTGGGACTTATGGTGCCGCACATAGTGAGATATTTCGTCGGCACGGATTACAGGCTGATTCTTCCGTCGTGCGCGGTGCTTGGAGCGGTGCTGGTAGTGTTTGTGGATTTTCTCGCCAGGGTGCTCATTGCCCCGCTGGAATTTCCGGTCGGCATACTCATCACAATTATCGGCGTGCCGTTTTTCATTTTTATATCGCGCCGCCAGAAGAGCGACGCTTTCAGCGGGTGAGGCATGAATTCAATCGTTAAAAAGAGACTCAGTCCGCTCAGAAAAGGCGTGTATGTAAACGCCGCCCTGCTTTTTTTGCTAATAGCGGTGTTTCTCGTCGGCTGCAACGTGGGGCAATACCGCATGTCGGTGGGCGAGGTGATATCCACATTGTTCGGCGGCGGCACTGACCTCGGGCGTGTGATACTGTTTGAGGAGCGGTTGCCGCGCATATGTCTCGCCGTCATGGTGGGGCTGGGCATGGGCATGTCGGGCGTAGTGATGCAGGATTTGCTTCACAACGACCTTGCTTCGCCGGGCACGCTTGGCGTAAGCGCAGGTTCCGGGCTGTTTGTCACTCTGTACGTCGCTTTGATTCAGGGAAACGGCAGCAGCGCCGTGCTTATGCCGATACTCGCGCTTTTCGGCGGTCTGCTGTCGGCGGGACTTATATTTCTGTTCGGCACAAAGCGGAAACAGCGTCTGCAACCCACAAGACTCATTATGACCGGTGTGGCGATGAGCAGCGCTTACGGCGCCGTCAGCACATTTCTTATGCTGATAATTGACGAGAGCCGTCTTGAATTTTTGCAGAGATGGCAGTCGGGCGAACTGTGGGGCACAGAGTGGGAATATATTGTAGTTTTCGCCGTGTGGCTGTTGCTGTTCGGCGTTATGACATACAGACAGGGACGCGTGCTCAATGTTATAAACGTGGGGTACGACGTCGCCCGCGGGCTGGGCGTCAACGTGGGCAGGCAGTTTTTGTATCTGTCTGTTTGCGCCGTGGCGCTGGCATCGGCTTCGGTGGCGTTCGGCGGCAACTTCTTTTTTCTTGGACTGATAGGTCCGCATATAGCCCGCCGGCTTGTCGGCACCGATGCCAGAGTGCTTATGCCCGCTTCGGGCATAATAGCCGGCATAATAGTCATGCTGGCGGACATGCTCGTGCAGGGGCTGGAATTTCTCGCCAATATACCGGCGGGTATAGTCGTGTCGGTGCTGTCGGTGCCGTATTTCCTGTATCTGCTGATGAGGTCGTGACATGAACAGTATAGTTACAAAACAACTTAAAGTCGGTTATGACGGCAACATCGTGGTACCGTCTTTTGACGCGGAAATCAGACAAGGCAAAATAACTTCCATAATAGGCGCCAACGGCTGCGGCAAATCGACTGTTCTGAAAGCCATCGGCCGCATAATCAGGTCGGAATCGGGCGTGATAATAATAAACGACAGCGATATGTCGTCAATGAAGAACAAAGATATCGCAAAGCAGATGGCGATACTGCCGCAGACGCCAACTGCGCCGGGCACGCTGACCTGCCGCGAACTTGTGGCGTACGGACGGTTTCCGTACCAAAGGGGATTCGGCAGACTGACCAAAGAAGACAAAGATATCGTCGGCTGGGCGCTGGAAGTCACAAACATGGGCGATTTTGCCGACAGGGAAATCGCCAGTCTTTCGGGCGGGCAGAGGCAAAGGGTATGGATAGCCATGGCGCTGGCGCAGCAGACGGGCATTATTCTGCTTGACGAACCGACGACTTATCTTGACCTTGCCCACCAGCTGGAAGTGCTTGAACTGCTTAAACAACTCAACGAAAATCAGAACACGACGATAGTCATGGTGCTGCATGACCTTAATTTGGCTTCGAGATATTCGCACTACATGCTGGCGATGAAAGACGGCAGAATCGAGGTTTACGGCGAACCGAAAGAGGTCATGACCGAAACCATGCTGGAACACTGTTTCGGCATAGACGGCGACATCGTAGCGGACAGGCGCAGCGGAAAACCCATGTGCCTTTCATTCGACCTGGTGAAAAATGGCAAAAGCGATTAAACATTTTTGCATCCTCGCGGCGCTGACAATAATGACGGCGGCACTGGCGGCCTGCGGCGGGACGAAAACTTTCGGCATAACTTACGCCGACGTGCCGCTTGACTACGGCGAAACGACGCTCACCGAAATTGAAAAGCCCGTAGGTCTGGACAGCAGGCAGGATTTGAGCGACTTCATGGACTGGTGCGTTTTTTACGGTGAGGCCGGCGACACGGCGTATACTACTGTAAACGACGCTTACGCCCAAGTGCTCCGCGCGGATATGTTTACCGAATACCGCTGGGCGGGGCAGTACGGCAACCTGGCGCACAATTTCGTGACGGGTTATGACGACAGCCGACTTGACGAAAACGTCATAGGCATAGTCGGCGGCATAAAAAATTACGCCTTCAAAAGTTATACGCTGGGCGAAAACAACGTCAAGGTGTGGAACCTGGATTATTATCTTGACGTAGTGGCGGCGGAAAACGACAGGGGATATGCCCTGAAAGATTTCGCCCTGTATAAATCCAACAACGGTTTTGTCAGGGTGACCAACAGCGAACAGTTGTTTTACGCCGCGGCGCGCGGATATATGCCTGTGGCGGAAGAGGATAGCGCCGTCGGCGAAATGCTGTCGCGCGTGCTGGGCATTCTCAACAGAATTCTCAACGGCGGCATGACCGAGACGCAAAAAATACGTGCCATATACAACTATCTGGTGTGCGAAAATACATATGATTACGAATCGTTTCTTTACAAAGAGAGCGAACACACCGATTACACGGCTTACTTTCTGGAAGGCGTGTTTTACAGCAAAAACGCCGTGTGTGACGGTCTTGCCAAAGCGATGACGCTCATGTGCCGTCTTGAAGGCATAGAGGCTTATCACATTGGCGCCGTCGGCTCGGGCGGCGGCCACGCCTATAACTATATCAAAGCCGACGGAAAGTATTATCTGTGCTGTCCGACGCAGGGTTCGTCGGTAACTGCGCAGGACGGCAAGCGGTTTCACACTCATACCGCCGCGTTTTTCCTGACGGATTATTACACGTCTTCGCCTTCGTGGGATTTTTACTCGGGGCAGCTGCCTGAAATAGGCGAACTTGTCAAACAGACGGAAAAATACGACTATTGGTCAAACACAGTGATGAACATTGACGGCACGCGTTACGACCTGTCGCCGGACGGCGTGGACGAAGCCGTCGCCGTGCTTGACTTCGCGGCGGAAACGGCAAAACGGAGCGGCTATGTTTTGCAGGTCGAACTGCTTTGCGATTACGATACTGCGCAGCGCGCTTATGAAATAGTGTCGGAAGATTACAACGTGACAAAAATCAACAACGGCGTTTTCGGGGGACAAAGACTTTATGCGTTTCTTTTCAGCTGACAAAAAAACGATAATTGCCGGTTTGTTCGTGCTGGTTATGCTGCTGTCGCTCGGGGCGCTGGCGGCTTGCCAGCCGCCCGACGAACATGACGGTGGGACTGACAGAGATGAAATCGTTTCTTCTCTGACATTCGCCGACAGTTTCGGACAGACTGATTTGCCGAACCCCGGCAGAATTATAGAAAACAGCGGCGATTTCATTTACGCCATGGACTGGCTGGCGTTTTACCGCATAAGCGAAGAAACGGCGTTTGAAATCTCCGACGGATACGCCGGCGGCATAGAGAGCATATTCCGCGAATTCAGCGGGCTGAGAGATTTGACTGAACTTGCCGACGTCTATCCGCTGTCGCTGGGGAGAGAGTATTATAACGATTACAAAATCATCACGCTCACGCTACGTCCGACTGACATCGCCGACAAGGCGCCTGACATAATCGATACTTCGGCGGAATTTATCTTGCCGTTTGATTACAATCCCAATCTCAACAAACGGGCATCGGATTACGATTCTTTCGCTATAATGAGCGCCGCGCGCTCCGTGGCGGTTACGACGGGCGAGCAGTTGTGGTATGTCGCCGAACACGGTTACAACCCCGTCCCGACGGCCGGAAGCACCGCGGAAAAAATATACCGCGAGGCGAAAGACGTGCTGCGCCGAATCGTGTCCGACGATATGACCGACTATGAAAAACTCAAAGCGATATACAACTTTCTGACCTGCGAAGTGCGTTATGACAGGGCGACCGCCGACGACGGCGGGGGCGAGGCTTACCGCGCGCAGTGCTATTATCTCGAGGGAGTGTTTTTCAACAGATTTGCAGTGTGCGACGGCAAGGCGAAAGCGTACTGTCTGCTGGCCGCGATGGAAGGGATCGAGGCGGTGCGCGTCACCGATTTCAACGACGATTTTCAGGGGCATTCGTATAACTATGTCAACCTTGACGGCAAATGGTATCTTTCGTGCGCCACATACGGCTCGGCGGAAATGAATTTCGGCGATGAGGAAAATCCCGACGTCAAAATAGTGCCGCAGTACAACATGTTTCTTACGTCGGTTGGCACGCAGCTGGGCGACGGCTGGACATACGACTCGGGAATGTTTCCCGAGATAAAGGCGGCGGTGGAGACGGAACCTTTCGATTACTGGGCTTTTACCGCGATAAATGTAAGCGGCAACTTACAAAATCTCGTGATTTCTTCGGCGGACGGTCTTGCCGCCGTTCTCGAAGCCGTAGAATCGCAAAAACAAACCTTGACAAACACAATGGTGGAGTTCCGCCTCGAGGGGGAACAAACCGTTGACGAAATATACGATATTATCTCGGCGGAGTTTGAGGAATACGACGTGTTTCTCGTGCAGAGCCGTCCTCTGGACAGCGGAATCTACGGCGTAATCTTCTGCCGCGCGGGTTAATATACAAAAATATCACAAGGAGATTAAAGATATGTCAGTAAAAACAAGACGAGGTTTTTTAATCGTATTGTCGGCGCTGCTGGTTATGTCCTGCGCTTTTCTGTTTGCCGCTTGCGGCGACGGCGCGGACAAAACAGACCTCAACGCGCGTATCGAATACGTTCAAACGACTTATGCCGATAACGACGACGGCGTTTACACGTCCGCGTCGTGGACGGCGCTTCAAAACGCTTTGAGCGCCGCCGTTTCCGTCAATGAAGACGACGGCGCCACGCAGGACGAGGTTGACGATGCTCTCGCCAATCTCAACGCGGCTGTGGACGGGCTGACAAAGGCGTCGTCTTCCGTAGATACGGGGTTGGCTCTGCTCACGGCGTGGCTTGAAGCAGTCGGCGACAACTATACCGTCAACGTAAGCGACTATAAAGGCGGGGACGGCTCGCCTGTGGAATATAAGGCGTATTATACGCAAACGTCGCGCTATTCTGAAAAAACGCAAAGCGGCGTCACGGCGTATGACGGATATATTCACGAGTGGTCTTATGACGGCGACGGTGAAGTCAAAATGGGCGGTGTGTATTTCAAAACAAACGGCAGACCTATGGTTTATCTGTTTGACGACGAAATGTGGCGCGCCGGCAACGCCATGAGTTACGGCCTGGCGATTTTCAAAAACGAGAGTTATCTCATCGACTCGGCTTATGACTTTGTGGACGGCGACGGCAGCGGCGTTTATTCTTCCACAAACGAAAACGCTATCGAAATATTTGCCATGACGGCGCTTTCAGGCTATGATTTCGACACTCAGCTCAAAAATGAAATAAGCGGCGTCAGTCTCGAACTTGTCACGGAAGGCGCGCAAGAGTATCTGAGGGTGTGCCTGTACGGCGACACTGCCGCGGATAACGTTTTGACTTACACCGTAACCGGCGTTGGGACCACCGTCATTGACAAAATCGAAGAATACAAAACGGCGAATCCCGACTATGAAACAGAGGGCAGGCCGCTTTCGGTGCTGAGCGGTCTTGACGATTTATATAACGATTTGTACGGCGAAGGAAGATACGGCGTTAAATTCGACGTATATACCTCCGGCAGTCAGGGTCTTGACGGAGCCGAACCGGAGTGGAGCGTTTCCGCCGTGTATGACGACAACGGCAACCAGTATTGGTACACAACATATCAAAGCAAGGGGCTGGTGAATCTGACGGACGGTATGTATAACGTGACTATTCAGGACGGTGCCGTGACGCTCGGCGACAAACTGTCGGACTACACAATGGAAGACATCAATTTCGGCAAATTCGTTATTTCAAATTGGAACGGCTTTGTTTTGAGAGACGGCACAGACGAGTATTATATAGACCTGTCGCAAAACGAGGGACTGGCGCAGTTCCTGGTGAGGTTTTTCGACATAGCCGACACCGCGGAGCCTGAAAACATCGCCGCCGTTTCCATAAGCGAAAACGTGAACGGCGACCTTGTGCTCACGCTGTGGCAGACGTTCAGCACTTCGACCCATCCTGACAGAGAAGGCGTTCTGCTGAGAGCGGTGCTTACCGATTACAGCGATTTTTACGGCACGGAGTACACCGTGGCCGCTTTTGAGGACTATTTCGACAACCTTCAATCGCTCGAAGCGCTTCAGGATCTGATAACCGAGGCGACGGGCATCACGCAGCAGTCGGACTACGCTTCGCAATACACGGAGACAAGCAGACAGGCTCTGGAAGCCGCTCTCGCCGCCGCCCGCGAAGTAGCGGCAAGCCAATCGCCTGCCGCGCAGCAGATTTCAGCCGCTTCATCAGCGCTTGAAAGCGCCATAAACGGCATGAAAAAGGTGGCGACTGACGCTGATGTCGCTTCGCTTGACAACGCGATAACCCACGCCGAAATGTTTACAAAAGCAAATTACACGCAGGCAAGTTACGCCGCGCTTGAAACCGCCGTGACGGCGGCGCGTCAACTTAAAGAAAGCGCCGGCTATACCAAAGAAGACGTGGACGCCGCCGTGGCCGCGATCAATGCGGCGATAGAAGGGCTTGTGGAAGTAACCGATACTTCGGCTCTTGACGCGCTTATAAGCGAGTGCAACGGCATAACGGGCGAAACTTATACGGCCGACAGTTTCAACGCCTTCACGGCGGCGCTGACAAACGCCAAAAACGCAGCACAAAACGCCACGCAGGAGCAAATCGACCAGCTGTATAACGACTTGCTTGCGGCAAAAAACAATCTGCTTGAAAAAGCCGACATTTCCGGCGAACTGCAAACGGCTTATAACGACGTCGAGTCCGTCAATAACGACGACGGTCAATACACGGCGGAAAGTTACGCCGCCTTCGACGCCGTGAGAAGTTATGTCAAAGATATTCTCGACAACAACACGGAAATCTCGCTGAACGAGAGCCAGGCGCTCGTCAAAATGCTTAACGGCCGCCACAGCGAGTTGGAGTCTGTTTCTTTTGAAACAAACGGCACGACGAGCGGCAGTATTCAGACGTGGATAGACGATATGTTTTTCGGCGGTATGGGTGATGGGCTTGGCGAAGTGATAGGCGATATCGTTTCGGGATATACATATACGGTGTCAGATGGTTCGATAAACAGCGTTTATATTTATAAAACAAACAAGTATTTTTACTCAGAAGCAGAAAACAAGGGATACATTGTCATTAACGGCTTGGTTTATGATTTTACAATTGATTCAGGCGAAGTTGTTCTTGGAACCGCTTATTATCGTCAGGCACAAGATCATTTTGCTACTTATCTATACCATGTTGCCGCAGTTATAAGCTATCCTGACACTCAGTTTGTTCGTATCGGTAACGGTAACGAATGGTTCAGCACAGATACCGATTGGCTTGACTTTATTTACGGCATAGACGGCGCTTACGGTTTCAGTCTTATCCTCGACGGCGACGCGCTTACCGTAAAAGTTTATGACGGCATTGATGTAATCGCGCCGTCGGACGGCATCAGCGCGTTGCAGGCGGCGGCCGCAGGCAGAACCGACGTGATTTGCACCGTTACTTTCAGCGATATCGGTACGGCTGGCAATACAGTTATTGACGGATTTATCACGGACTATCAGGTAACGGCGCAAAATGTTGTGGACGCATTGGCGGGCATTTCGTCAAATTACACAATTGTCAGCCATGAAGACGGATCCATGATTTACAGAACGGAAAACTATTATTTCAACGGAGATTACGGTTATATACTGCAAAACGGCCAGGTGCGCGAACTTTACTTTATCGAAGGAAAGTACAAAGTGGGCGGTTTGGTATATGTTGACGGCGTTGTCGCCGATTCCATAAGCGACGTCGTGCCAGATTTCACGGCGGTCAAACAACTTTCCGCGGCGGATTGGAAAACGGCGTATAATAATTTCAGATATGTGCCGACTGACGAAAACAGCACAATTGGCGGTATTCTCGCTCAAATCGTCGGCGTTTCCGGTAGCTCGGTGGGCGTGTCGGTAATCAATGACGGCGCTTTGCAGATTTTGCAAGGAGCGAATTCGTTTAGACCGAGCGGTGTGTTCACCGTGACCGCCGTAGGTTCCACAACCGTGGAGGAAATAGAAGCGCTGCTGTCATAAGGCGGCACGCCGATAAAATAATAAATGCTCACGCAAGGCGCACACCCGTTTTCGGGTGCGCGCTTTGAGTGTGTTTTGATAAAAAGGAGAGTCATGAAAAGAATAGCGTTTTACGGCAAGGGCGGCATAGGCAAATCCACCACGGTCTCAAACCTCGCGGCGGCATTGGCGAGGAAGGGGTTTTCGGTGTTCCAGTTCGGCTGCGACCCGAAAGCCGATTCGACCATTAATCACCACGGCGGCAAAAGAATGGATACCGTGCTGGACGTCATGCGCCGCGGTGACGACAACGATGAAGCGGGTTTTATTTACAAAAGTCCGCTGGGCGTCTATTGCCTTGAAGCGGGCGGTCCGCTGCCCAGTACGGGCTGTGCCGGCAGGGGGATAATTTCGGCTTTCGAAAAGGTCGACGAACTTAAAATATACGAAAAATACAAGCCGGATTTCGTGCTTTACGACGTGCTTGGCGACGTGGTGTGCGGCGGTTTCGCCATGCCAATCAGAAACGGCTACGCCGACCAGCTTTACATTGTTACGTCGGGTGAAATGATGTCGCTTTACGCGGCGGATAACATCGCCCGCGCCGTGAAAAACGTGGGCAAAACCGGTTATGCCGTTTTGAAAGGATTGATTCTCAACAAAAAAAACATAGAGGGCGAAGACGAACTGACGAGGAAAGCGGCGGAGGAGATGGGCACAAAAGTTGTGTTTACCATTCCGAGGGACAAGACCGTGCAGGCGGCGGAAGCGCTTGGCAAAACCGTAGTGGAGGCATTCCCTGACAGCGAAATGAGTCGGCTCTATATGAAACTGGCGGAGATGGTTGCGTTATGAGTTATATTCCGTGTGAAAAACTCAAAAAAAGGCGTGTCGTCACGTCGCACGACGTTTTTTGTGCGAGTCACTGCGCCATGGACGTGGCTCTCGAAGAACTTTGGCGCCTTGACGACGTGAACGTTTTTGTGCTTGGTGTTGGCGAGTGCGCCTTTTACAGCGGCAAAGTCGTGTTCGAACCGCCGCGAATAAACCGTTCTTACACGCTCACCGACCGTGAAATAGTCTTCGGCGATATGTCCGCCGCGGCGGCCGCGCTCGCTGATGTGTGTGCCAACGGTCTGACCACGGTGTGTCTTGTAACCTGCGTGCCGTCGGTGATGAATCCCGACCTGACGCCGCTTGAAGAGATAAAAGGCGCCGTCGTCGTCAAGACACCCGATTTTGAGGGGATTTCGCCTTACGACATAATGGGCAAGGTGTATAAAAGCCTGCTTAAAATGACTGACGGACCTAAAAGCGGCACCGCGTTTTGGGACGGGCGCGAAACAAGCCTGGCGGCGCTGCGGAAAAAACTGTCCGCCGCCACGCACATCGTCAATAACCGTGATTTTTTGCCGGCTCTTTCGGAAATCGGCGGAGTAAAAGTCATCGACAACGTGAACATACACGGCATCGATTTCTACAACGAAAACGCCGCCGCGCTCGGCTTGGATAAAGCGCGGCTCAGGCGCGCCGCCGAAATCGCCTGCCGTATTGCCGAAAAAAGAAAGCCCGTGACGGTCATGGGACGCTCGGCTTACGGAGTCGCGGCCTTTTTGCGCTCGCTGGGCGCCGACGTCAGGGCGGTGTGCTTTGCCGACTACAACGCCGTGAGTTACTTGGCTTGCCGCAATCTGGGAAACGTGGCGGTGTCGCTTGACTACGCCGACCCGCCGCCGGACGGAACAACGCTGCTCGACTATTCGTCCGCCGACGGCGAACTCGCCGGCAAAAACGGCTTCGATAAACTTTGCGCCGCTTTGAATCATACGGAGAAATCATGCCTGTAAACAAATACGCCGCGCTCATCACAGGGCGCTCACAGACTTTTATAAACGCTTTATCGGTAAAAGACCTTGCCGTTCTGGATTTTTCCACGGCGGGGCACGCCGTGTACAATCTCGGACATATCGGTTATGTCGACCTGACGGAATATCACGGCGGGGCGTTTTCGGCTTCTCTTGACGAAACTTCGCTGGCGCTTGGCTGCGACGCGGCGCTGTTCGCCGCCGCCCGCGAAATAAAGAGCGGCGGTTTCGGCAATATATTTCTTATGCCGTCGTCACTTGGGGCGGTGCTGGGCTTTGACCTGAAAGCGCTGGCGGAAAATTTGGAAAGAGAGGTCGGCGCCGCTGTTTTTAATGTAAACCTCAAACTCGACGCCGATTTTTTCGAGGGCGCGGTTGGTTTCTGGACCGCGCTTGTCAAGAAATACGCCGTTAAACGCGAAAAACGAAAAAACACGGCAAATATTCTTGGCGGCTTTAACTGCCTGGAACAAAAAAACAATCACCGTAGCATTGCCGCTCTGCTGAAAAAAACAGGCATAAGCGTCAACGCCGACAATCTTGCGATGTCTGTGCAAGAGTGCGCGCGCCTTACGTCGGCGGAGTTTAACGTCGTTGCCTCACGGGCGGCGCTGGAGGCGGCGGAATACCTGAAAGAAAATTTCGGCATGCCTTACGTCGTCTTTAACGCCATGAGCAAAAAATCCGTTGATGATTTTCTCGGCGCGGCGGCGGCGCTGACCGGCAAAAGATTTTCACCGGAGCCTGACGCCGTGTATCACGATGTGCTGACAAGGGTCGCGAATATCGTCGAAGCCACCGGGCGGCGCGTGATATGTTTTGCCGACGCCGACACACTGGATAAAATCAAAGATTGTTTCAACGCCGCAGGCGCGGACGGAAAATATTTCTGTTCGCACCATGGCACGGAATATGAATATATTGATATAAACGACTTTGTGGAAAGATATAAAGGCAGTGACGAAATTATTTTCACTTACGGCGAAATATGTCGCTATTTCCAAAACTCCGCCGCCGTGGCTTACAGCGGGGGCGGATTTCGTCTGCTGACGCCGCTCGCCGACGCTTTTTGCGGAGTTGAGGGGGCGTACAGACTGTTTGAAAAACTCTCCGCGGCGCTTGTGGCGGCAAAAAATTGACAAAACCGCCGGACTTTGTTATAACTGATACATCCCGATTGAATCGGGATTCACGCGGAGGTCGTATAACGGTATTACGCCGGCTTCCCAAGCCGGTTTTCGCGGGTTCGACTCCCGTCCTCCGCTCCAAAAGAGTGAGGACGGCTTTTCCACGAAGTGAAGAAGCCGTCTTATTCGTAAGAGGCTGATTCCACGAAGTGAAGAAGCCGTCTTATTCGTAAGAGGCTTTTCCACGAAGTGAAGAAGCCGCCCTTTGCTATAAGGGAAGCGCTTTTCCACGAAGTGAAGAAGCCGTCTTATTTGGTAAGAGGCTGATTCCACGAAGTGAAGAAGCCGTCTTATTTGGTAAGAGGCCGATATATTAAGAAAGCCGTATTGTCGTGGCGGCTTTACGGAAAGCCGTCTTCGCTGTTATGTATGACGCGGACGAAAACCGCTGCGGGGTTGCTATGTCTATCGAAAAGGTTAAAAGTTATTTCAAAGGTCTTGGCCTTGCGGACAAAATCATGGAGTTTGACGCTTCCAGCGCCACGGTTGAACTTGCCGCTCTGGCGGTGGGGGTCGAACCGGCGCGTATAGCCAAAACGCTGTCTTTCAAAGAGCAGGGTGAAAACGACGGATGTCTGCTGATTGTCGCCGCCGGCGATGTGAAAGTGGATAACGCCAAATTCAAACACAACTTCGGTTTCAAAGCGAAAATGCTCACGCCGGACGAAGTGGGGCGGCTCACGGGGCACCAAATCGGCGGGGTGTGCCCGTTCGCCAACCCGGAGGGGACGTCGGTTTTCCTGGATGAATCGTTAAAGCGGTTTGGCACAGTGTTTCCCGCCTGCGGCAGCGCCAACTCGGCGATAGAGCTGGGGCTGGACGATTTGTTTAAGTATTCCGGCGCGAAAGGCTGGATAGACGTTTGCAAACCGAAAGAATAAAAAAAAGACTCCGCATGGCGGAGCCTTTTTTTTGCTGTCAGAACCTTATTTCAAAACGAAACCTCGGCGCGCCGCAAAAATCATAAGATATTTCGAAATTGCATTTTGGTTTTCTTGGGCAGAGCGGGGGCTCCGGCGGCTCCGGGCACGGCGGGCAAAAATCTTCCCGTCCGCCGCAGCCTCTTATGTCACAGCCGCCTGTGTCTGTAAATCGTCTGTTGCAATAATACATTTTTCTTTCTCCCAACGGTTCTTATTTTATATTACGCCGCGGCTTTTAATTTTGTCAAAATTCGTTGAAATTGTAAACATCGGTTTACAAATGTATGAAAAATCGTGAAAAACTCAAAAATTTACAAAAAACTTACAGTTTCTTTACGGAAAATTGATTTGAGTTACAAAGCCGGCATTGTAAAATATGGGTGAACTTCAAAGGAGGAGTAAAAAAGAAAATGAAAAAAGCAAGAAAATTGTTTTTGGTCTGCCTGATGGCAGTACTCGCGCTGGCGACTTTCATGTTCGCGGCGTGCGGCGAAAAGAACATTTCGGTTATCACTCGTGAATCCGGCAGCGGTACCAGAAGCGCATTTGAAGAGCTCGTTTCTAAAGACGGCGTGACTCTCAAAAAAGCGGAACTTGTTTCCGGCATCAGCGCACAGAGCAGCACCAGCGCCGTTATCAGCCAGGTCGCTTCGATTCCGACCGCAATCGGTTTTGTTTCGCTGGGTTCTGTTGACAGCAGCGTAAAAGTGCTTCAACTCGAAGGCGTTGAGGCTAATTCCGCTAACGTTATCAACAATAGCTATAAACTCGCCCGTCCGTTTGTCGTTGCGTGGAACGATGCTTTCGGCGAGAACGGAGAGTCCCTTACCGCTTTGACCAAAGACTTCGTCAGTTATCTCAAGAGCGCCGACGCGCAGGAGATCATCGTTGAAGAAGGTTACGTTACCGTTGACGCTAACGACAGTTTCGCGGCTTTCCAAACTTCGCTTACCGGCACTGTCAGCGCCGGCGATAAAGTTGTTATCCGCGGTTCCACTTCCATGGACGAACTGATGGATAAACTCGAAGCCGATTATATCAGCATTGTGGGTAGCGCGCACGGTGTCGCCGCCGCTAACTTCGACAAACAGTGCGAAGGTTCTTCCGCCGGTATGACGGCTGCTAAAAACGATACCGACGGCAAAACAATCGGCATGAGCTCTTCTGAACTGAGCGACGCCGACGCCGCCGAACTGGAACAGTTCACCGTCGCGAGAGATGCTATCGCTGTCATAGTTAATAAAGACAATGACCAGATCAGCAACATTACAATCGAACAGCTGTTCGACATCTACACCGGCGCAATCACTAAATTCAGTCAGCTGGCTGACGAAGAATAATTCGCCGATAAAACTTAATAAGCATTATGAATAGGTCGAGAGCAAAAGAAAAAGCCGGCAAAGCCGTCTTTGCCGGCACGGCGGTGATATGCATAATCGCGGTTGTGGTAATCTTCGCGTTCATCATCATCCGCAGCATTCCCACCATTTCGAAGATAGGGTTCTTTGACTTCCTCTTCGGAAGCACCTGGGACCCTGACAGAAACGACGTATTCACCGAGGCGCTTGCCGGGCAGTACGGTGTGCTGACAATGATTGTCGGCACACTGTTCGCCACGGTGGGCGCTCTTGCTGTGGGGGGCATTTTGGGTTACTTCACGGCGGTGTATCTGGCGTTTTTCTGCAAAGGTAAAATAAAAAAAGTATTCAACACGGTGGTCAACCTGCTTGCCGGCATACCGTCGGTTATCTACGGTTTCTTCGGCATCAAGGCGCTTATGCCGCTTTTCGGGTGGATGTCGCCGAACGGCAACGCCAGCGGACTGTTTCTGGTTTCACTGGTGCTTGGCATAATGATTATGCCGACGGTCGTGGCGCTGTCCAAAACGTCGCTGGAAGCGGTGCCGAGGAGTTATTACGAAGGCGCTCTGGCACTGGGCGCCACCCACGAGCAGGCGGTGTTCAAAACCATGGTGCCGGCAGCCAAGTCGGGCATCACGGCTTCGCTGATACTGGGCATAGGCAGGGCGCTGGGCGAAACGATGGCGGTCGTCATGCTGGCGGGTAACGCCACGGAAATACCAACGGGGCTGTTCCAGAGTTTCCGCACGCTGACCGCCAACATAGTTCTGGAAATGGGTTATGCCGGCGAAGTTCAGATGGGCGCTCTGTTCGCCACCGGTCTTGTTCTGCTCATATTCATTGCCATAATCAACTTTTTGATGGGGCTTGTCAGGTCTGACAAAAAAGGCGACAAGACTAAAATAAAGAAAGAGTGGCTGGGCGCGCTGAAAAATAAAATCAATTTCAGCAAAGTAGGCAAAGTCGTCAGCTGGATTGCGGCTATTTTCGGCGGACTGTTCCTTGTGGCAATCATCGTTTACATCTTGATTATGGGTCTGCCGCATATCAGCTGGAATCTGCTGTTCGGCGAATTTGAGCTGGGCAGCGACTCTGTGACGATTTTCCCATCGATTGTGGCAACATTCATGACGGTTGTTGTAAGTCTGATTATAGCCATACCGCTGGGCGTTGCGGCGGCGATTTTCCTGAACGAATACACCAAAAAGGGCAACAAACTCATCACTATGGTGCGCAGCGCGGTTGATATCCTCAGCGGCGTGCCGTCGATAGTTTACGGTCTGTTCGGCGCGGCGACGTTCGTGCTGCTGTTCGGCGGCTCGTCGTCGATACTGGCGGGCAGCCTTACAATCAGTATAATGCTGCTGCCGACGGTGATACGCTCCACCGAAGAGAGTCTCAAATCGGTGCCCGACGCATTCAGGGAAGGGTCGCTGGCGCTGGGGGCGGGCAAACTGCGCACCATTTTCAAAGTGGTGTTGCCGAGCGCCATGCCGGGCATAATTTCGGCTGTCATTCTGTCGATAGGCAGGGTGGTCAGCGAGTCTGCGCCGTTTATGTACACCATGGGCACAAGCCTGGGCGCAATGCCTACGGGGTATCTCAGCAGCAGCACGACTCTTGCCGTGGCACTGTACGCGCTGTCGCGTGAGAACTTCCACACCAATGAGGCCTATGCCACGGCGTGCGTGCTTATCATAATAGTGCTGGCGCTCAACCTTCTGGCGGAATTCGTCGGAAAAAAACTTCAAAAGAAATTAAGCGGAGATAGTAGCAATGGAATACGGACAAAACATAAGCGTAAAGCACGCTGACTTATATTACGGCGATTTCCACGCGCTGAAAGACATCAGCCTGGAAATTCCGTCAAAACTGATTACTGCCTTTATCGGTCCGTCGGGGTGCGGCAAGTCCACCTTGCTCAAATGCTTCAACAGGATGAACGACCTTGTGGAAGGCTGCAAAATCACCGGCGAATTCAAAATAGGCGACATTGACATTTATCAGTCGGCGGACGTCAACGCGCTCAGGAAAAACGTGGGCATGGTGTTTCAGAAACCAAACCCGTTTCCTATGAGCGTGTATGACAACATAGCCTACGGGCCGAGGACTTTCGGCATCAAAAAAAGATCCGAACTCGACGAAATAGTTGAGCGCTCGCTCAAACAGGCCGCCATGTGGGACGAACTCAAAGACAGACTGGGCAAATCGGCGCTGGGGCTTTCCGGCGGTCAGCAGCAGAGGCTGTGCATAGCGCGTTCGCTGGCGATAAACCCGAAAATTCTGCTGATGGACGAACCTACGTCGGCGCTCGACCCGATATCCACGGGCAAAATAGAGGAACTGTGCAACGAACTCAAACACGACATGACGATTGTCATCGTTACGCACAACATGCAACAGGCGACCAGGATTTCCGACAAGACGGGATTTTTCCTGCTTGGCGACCTTATCGAATTCGGCGACACCGACCAGATTTTCTCTTCTCCTAAAGAAGAGCAGACCGAAAGATACATCACGGGACGTTTCGGTTGATTTTCGCCAAAGCCAAAGGTAAAAATTCTTTTGGCTATTGATTCGGCAATGAAAAAAGTATATAATAAAAACGGAGTTGAATATGACGGTCTATAAACTTGACGTTGAATTAAACGATTTGAAACTCGAACTGCTCAAAATGTTCCGCTTTGTGGAAGAAATGATAGAGCAGTCAATCAAGGCGTTGCTTGAACGCGACGAGGAACTCGCCAAAAAGGTATATGAGGCGGATACTTTCGTTGACCAGGCGGAACTGGACATCGAGCGCCACTGCATGAAAATCATGCTCAAAATGCAGCCTGTGGCTAAGGACTTCCGCGATGTTTCCACCGTGCTTAAAGTCATCACCGACATTGAACGCATAGGCGACCAGGCTTCCGACATAGCCGGCATCGTGCCGCAGATAAGCGACAACAAGGTGGGGTGCGAAAAAACTCATCTGCCGGAAATGGGCAGGCTCGCCGTCGAAATGGTGCGTGACAGCGTCAATTCTTTCATCAGACAGGACGTGGAACTCGCCGAAAAGACCATCAAGGCTGACGACATCATGGACAGCAAGTTTGAGGAAGTCAAGCAGGAACTCATAAACGAAATCAAAGAAAATTCCGCAATCGCCGATGACGCCATTATGTTTATGATGATTGTGAAATATCTCGAACGTATCGGCGACCACGCGGTTAACGTCTGCGAATGGACGGACTACAACAACAGCGGAGAGCACAGAAAATTTTAACATGGACAAAAAAGCGTTGATTTACATCGTCGAAGACGACGAAGGGATTCAGGAAGTATACGAAGGCGCTTTCGAAGGGCTTTACGACGTCGAAATTTTCGGCGACGCCAAGTCCTTTTTTGCCGCGCTGGAAGACAGGCGCCCGTCGCTTGCCATTCTTGACATAATGTTGCCGGACACAGACGGCTACACCATACTCACCGAACTGCGCAAGCACGACGAGCGGCTGCCCGTCATCATAGTGTCGGCGAAAAGCGATGAAATAAGTTTCGTGAAAGGGCTCAACAAGGGCGCCGACGACTATATGTCGAAACCGTTTTCGGTAATGGAACTTATCGCGCGCGTCAAGGCGAGTCTCAGGCGAGCCAACCTTTACGTCAAAAAATACAACGAGTTTGAAATCGACGACAATATTTACGACATACTTTATAACGGAAAAAGGCTTAATCTCACCCTGAAAGAGTTCAAACTTATGAAAATTCTCATCGAAAGGGCGGGTGAAACCATTCCGAGGGTTGAAATTTTCGAAGAAGTGTGGAACACGGAATATATGGGCGACACGCGCGCGCTTGACATGCACATCGCCCAGATAAGAAACAAAATGAAACAGGCCGGCGCGGATAAAATGATTTTTACCGTGCGCGGCGTGGGATACAGGTTGGATTGATTATGAAAAAACAAATAATGCTCCGCAGCGTGCTTATCGCGCTGGCGGCTTCGCTCATAGTGTTTCTGGCGGCGATAGGCGTTGTTTATTTCGTTTCGGACAGCAACATCAAAAACAACATCATGAGCGACGCCGAGGTTTACGCCGATATTCTGGAAAGCGGCGACCCGGTCGCGATTCTCAAAGGCGTGGCGGATTTCGACGACATGCGGGTGACGCTTGTTGACGCCGACGGCGACGTTCTGTTTGAAAGCGATACCGACGCGGCGCTGGAAAATCACGCCGACAGGGAAGAATTCTCTTCAGCCATGGACGGCAGACCGCAAATCGTCAGACGTTATTCGTCTACAATGGGCTATAACATGTATTATTACGCCGTAGGTTTCGAGTCGGGCGGCGCGACTTATTATCTGCGCATAGCCGAGCGCACCAGCAACATCGGCTCGTATATTTGGCCGTCGCTGCCATTCTTCATATTTGCGATGGCTGTCGCCGCGGTGATATCTTATTTCTTCTCTAAGCGTATGGCGCAGGCCGCCGCCGAAAAAATAAGGTCGGTGGGCGACAGTCTCAAAAGCATCAACAGCGGCGAATACAAACCTATCGTGACCGACATGCGCGACGTCGAACTTTTCGGAATACTCACCGAAATGAACGAACTGTTTTCCGGTGTTAAAAACAATATCTCCGCCATAAAAAGGGAGCAGAACAAACTCGACTTCGTGCTCAACAACATGTCGCAGGGCGTCATAGCCTTTACGCCGGGCAACAACATAGCGCTCATCAACAGGTTCGCTTGCGACCTTTTCGGAGTGGCTGAAAAACAGGCTGTCGGGCAGAAAGTCATCTGGCTTATCGACGATACGACGCTCAGCCAGAAATTCGGCGGAGCGCTGGAAAAGGGACATGACGACGAATTCAGTTACAGGCTGGGGGACAAAGACCTTAATTTCAAAATTTATTCGCTCAGCAAAAGCAATCTGTCGGGAGAAATCTCCAACATAGTGCTTATAGCCGACCTTACCAACGAAAAAGCCGCCATTAGGCAAAAAAGCGAGTTTTTCGCCAATGCCTCGCACGAACTCAAAACCCCGCTGACATCCATGCAGGGACTGACGGAACTTTTGCTGGCAAAGGGCAACGGCGACGAGCAGGAAAAGAAATATCTGCAACGCATCTACAACGAAAGCAAACGCATGAGCAATCTCGTGCTGGACATGCTCTATATAAGCGACCTTGAAAACGGCGTCGCTGAAAAACACGCCGAAGACATTGACCTTGAAGCGGTCGCAGGCGAGGTAAAGCAGGAATACGCCCATCAGACGGAAGAAAAAAACATATCCGTTACAGTGAGCGGCAAAGGTCGCATTAAAGCCGATTACCGCAATATTTACGAACTTGTCGGCAATCTGTTCAGCAACGCCGTGCACTACAATAAAAACGGCGGCAAAATAGGCGTGACAATCGAAACATCGGCGGACGGCGTACGCCTTACCGTGGAAGACAGCGGCATAGGCATCGCAAAAGAACATATCCCTAAACTGTGCGAAAGGTTTTACCGCGTTGACAAAAGCCGCTCTAAAAAGACGGGCGGCACGGGGCTTGGCCTCGCGATAGTCAAACACATTTGCAACCTTTACGGCGCGAAACTCGGCATACAGAGCGCTCTCGGCAAGGGAACGAAAGTAACTGTCGATTTCAAAAACGACACGGCGGACTGAAAAGTCCGCCTTTTTAATGTTCCGTGGTTATGACAAACCATAAAAACAACATATTTGACCTTTCGGCGCCGAAAGGTGTATATTTTGCGTAAGGAGGCAGTTATGTACAAGAAGGAAGATTTGCGGAAACTCGAAAACACTGACTGTGAATTTTACGGTATATTTTCCCGTTTCGCTTTTGAGGAAGCGGCAAAGCAAAGCGGGCTTGACGATAAAACCGCTTCTGTCGTTATTCTGGCTTCTCTGACGGCGCAGAACGTCAGAGGCGGCATGTTCGGCGCGGCGGTGTCTTCATGTCTTGACGCCGGCGTTTCGCCGGAGGAAATAAAAGAGACGGTTTATCACTGCGCGCCATACTGCGGCGCCGCAAGGATATGGAGCGCCCTGGACGAAATAAACCGTGTTTTCGCCGGAAACGGCGTGTCGGCGGATACCGCCGCCGACAGAACCGTGTCGGCGGAAGACAGGTTCGCCGCGGGGCTTGCCGCACAAAAGAGCATATTCGGCGACGTCATAGACAAAAACCGGGCGGACGCTCCCGAAGGGCAAAAACATATTCAGGATTTTCTGTCGGCAAATTGTTTCGGCGATTTTTACACCAGAAAGCGCCTTGACCTCAAAATGAGAGAACTCATAACTTTCACGGCAATAATTTCCATCGGCGGGTGCGAGGCGCAGGCGAAAGGGCACGCCATGGGCAACGCCGCCGTTGGCAACGGCAAAGACGTTCTGGTGGGAGCGGTGACGCTGCTTGTGCCTTATATAGGTTATCCGCGCTCGCTCAACGCTCTGGCATGCGTAAACGCCGTGCTGAAAGATTGACCCGAAAATCGGATACGTATCGGAAATATGCGTCACAATGGGAAAAAGTACGCCGTGCGGCTGCGGTTTGACCGAAACATTGCCCGAAAACAAAAAAGACACCGAAAGGTGTCTTTTTGCGGCTGTGTGGCGGATTCGTAAGGAGCGGAGCGACGGAATAGCGTTTTGCCGGTGGCAAACGCGTCAGCGCCGACCTGCCCGCCGCGCAGTTTCCGTCTTGCCCGAAAACAAAAAAGACACCGAAAGGTGTCTTTTTGGAGCTGATGGGCGGATTCGAACCGCCGACCTATTCATTACGAGTGAATCGCTCTGCCGACTGAGCTACATCAGCAAAAACCGTCATGTTCAAGCGGCCGATAAAAGTTTTGCCGCAAGACGCTTTATATTTATATCACAACGGCGCGTTTTAGTCAATAAAATTTATCGTTTTGGGCGGCCGCGTTTTATTTCCCGCCGCAAAAAATAATGAGCGAAATGTGCCAAAGCACTTGAAAATACACGCCGAAAAACTTATAATTCAAATATGAATTTTGTCGAAATTTTTGAACTTGTCGGCGTCGTCGCATTTGCCATGTCCGGCGTGCTCGTCGGCATAGAATACGGCTTTGACGTGTTCGGCATCTTCATACTGGCGTTTTTGACGGCGCTCGGGGGCGGTCTTTTCCGCGACATGATGCTGGGGCAGGAGCCGCCGGTGTGTTTCACGCATTTTTCTTACATAATATGCGTGGCGATTACCGTGCTGCTGTTTCTTATTTTTCTCAAAGTGTTCGACACGAAACTCGCGCGGGGCGACATCGAACGGCTGAAAGCGCTCATCACCTTTTTCGACGCGATAGGGCTGGGTATTTTCTGCGTGACCGGTACCGCTTTCGCCATAAATATGGGTTACGGCGACAATATTCTGCTTTGCGTCGCCAGCGGGCTTGTGACGTCCATTGTGGGCGGTATGCTGCGCGACGTGCTCGCCAACCGAAAACCGGTTGTGCTGCGAAAGGAAATTTACGCCCTGGCGGCGATAGCGGGGGCGCTGCTGTACTGCCTGCTGACGCCGTATATAGGCGAAACAGTAGCCACGTATCTCTGCGCCGCCATCGTTGTGGTAATCAGGATGGTTTCGGTGCGCAAAAACATAAACGCTTTGTTCAGGGTCAAAAACCAGGATATCATGGCGATTGACGACGATGACGGCGAAATAAGGCACAGCGACAAATAAAGAAAAAAGCGGCTTGAAGCCGCTTTTTTTATGTCTGAAATCAGAAATCTATTTTGCTTTGAATGTATTCTTCGAGTTTGTCCACGCTTATTCTGATTTGTTCCATCGTATCCCTGTCGCGGACAGTCACGGTGTTGTCTTCCAATGTGTCGAAATCCACCGTCACGCACATAGGGGTGCCGATTTCGTCCTGTCTGCGGTAGCGTTTGCCGATGCTGCCGGTTTCGTCGTAATCCACGCTGAATTTTTTGGCGAGACTGTTGTAAATTTCCGACGCCCTGTCACCGAGTTTTTTCTGCAAAGGCAGCACGGCGACTTTGTAAGGAGCCAGAAACGGATGCAGTTTCATGACGACTCTGGTATCGCCTTCGCCGACTTCTTCTTCGTGATAGGCGTTGCAAAGGAAGGCGAGCAGAACCCTGTCCACACCGAGAGACGGCTCTATGACATAAGGGACGTAGCGTTCGTTGGAGACGGGGTCGATATATGTCATGTCTTTGCCGCTGGCGTTGGCGTGCTGTGTCAGGTCATAGTCAGTGCGGTCGGCAATGCCCCACAGTTCGCCCCAGCCGAACGGGAATTTGAATTCGAAGTCGGTGGTGGCTTTGGAATAAAACGCCAGTTCTTCTTTGTCGTGGTCGCGGAGTTTGAGATTTTCGTCTTTGATGCCGAGGCCGAGCAGCCATTTGTGGCAGAAGTCTTTCCAATAGGCGAACCAGTCGAGGTCTGTGCCGGGCGCGCAGAAGAATTCGAGTTCCATCTGTTCGAATTCACGCACGCGGAAAATAAAGTTGCCAGGAGTTATTTCGTTGCGGAAACTTTTGCCAATCTGGCCTATGCCGAAAGGAATTTTCCTTCTGGTGGTGCGCTGGACGTTTTTGAAGTTGACAAATATGCCCTGCGCCGTTTCGGGACGGAGATAGATGGTGTTGGCGCTGTCTTCCGTAACGCCCTGGAAGGTTTTGAACATCAGGTTGAATTTGCGTATAGGGGTGAAATCGCTCTTGCCGCAAACAGGGCAGACGATGCCTTTTTCGGCTATGTAGTTTTCCATCTCCTCGTTGGTCCAGCCGGCGATGTTTTCGTCTATGCCTTTTTTCTTCATGTAATCTTCAATGAGATTGTCGGCTCTGTGGCGGGCTTTGCAGTTTTTGCAGTCCATCAGCGGGTCGGAAAAACCGCCCAGGTGACCGCTGGCTTTCCATACTTCCGGGTTCATGAGAATGGCGCAGTCGACGCCGATGTTATACGGGTTTTCCTGCACGAATTTTTTCCACCAGGCGCGTTTGACGTTGTTTTTGAGTTCGACGCCCAGCGGACCGTAGTCCCAGGTGTTTGCCAGGCCGCCGTAAATTTCGCTGCCGGCAAAGATAAAGCCTCTGCCTTTGCAAAGACTCACGAGTTTGTCCATGGTAAGTTTGTTGTCCATCATTTCCTCCAAAAAGGGCGTTTCGCAATCCGTATCGGTTATTTAACGTCCGTTTTGTCAATAAATATAATCGTTAATATTCTAATAAACCTGTCCGCCGTTGTCAAGTAAAGGCATTGACAAAAGGGATGTTTAATATTATGATTATGTCAAGGTATCGGGTGTTTCCGATATTTCAAAGGAGGTAATATGAGGAGTTCGAATCCTGCGATAAAAAAGGTGCGCAATCTCAATGAAGCCGTCGGCTTCGGCGCCGCCAATCCCGCGACATACGGCGGAGTGGGTCTGAAAGTGATGTACTATCTGGCGCTGACCATCGTTTCGGCGATTGTGTTCATCGCGCTTCCGCTGGGCAACGCCACGACGGGCGTGCTCATCGGCATGCTGATTGTCGGCATGATATGCGGCTTTCTGGCATGTACTTCGCCTAAAGCGACCATGATTTGCGGAAGCATTTACTGCGTTGCCGAAGGCGCCATGATAGGGCTGATTTCTGCGCTGTTCGACGCGTTGGTGCAGGGCGTTATAATAATGGCGCTGTTGTCCACCGTGCTGACTCTCGCTGTAATAGCGCTGCTGTATTTCACCGGCGTCGTGCGCGTGGGCTCCAAGTTCCGCAGATTCATCATGAGCGCGCTCATCGCTCTGGTGCTTTCGCAGCTGGTGTTCATGCTGCTGGCATTGTTCGTGCCGTCTGTTTCCACGGCTTTCTACGGCAGTTTCTGGCTGCAACTGATAATAACCGTTGTGTTTATCGTCATCGCGGCGCTGTCGCTGTTTACCGATTTCGACGACATCACAATGATTGTCGAAAACGGCATGGATAAATCATGCGAGTGGATGGCGGCTTACGGGCTGGTGCTGACGCTTATATGGCTGTATCTGGAGTTTTTGAGACTCGCCGTGCTGATACTCGGCAACAGAAATTAAAACAATGCAAACAAAAAAGAGAAGCGGTTACGCTTCTCTTTTTTTACATATCCAGCTGAATCTCCGCCGCGCCCTGAGGGGCTCCGCACAGCGGACAGGTTTTCCACGCTTCCGTCGACGAATGTTCGTATCCGCACATGGAGCATTTCCACCTGACGGGTTTTTGCGAGGCGTAAAGGGTGCCGTCCCGCATTTTTTTGACAATCTGGGCGAATATCTTTGTGTGCTTTTTTTCCACTTCTCCTATCATGTCGAAAAGTTCGGCGATGTCTTCAAAACCTTCCTCGCGCGCTTTTACGGCAAAAGACGGATAAATGCTTTCCGCCTCTGAGCGTTCGTTTTCCATTTCCATTTCGAAACGTTTGTCAAAGGCGCCGCATTTGAAAGGATATCCCGCGGTAATTTCGATGTTTTCTATGATTTTTTTCGAACAGCCCACGATTTTGTCAAACAGCACTTTTGCGTGCGCCATCTCGTTTGTGGCGAGAATTTTCAAAACGCCGGCGAGATAGGGCATCTGTTTTTGCGTCGCCTGTTTGCGCAGAAACTGATATCTGGCGCCCGCCTGACATTCGCCGGCGAAGGCGCGCGCCATGTTTTTGATGGTCTGGGATTTTTTGAGTTCCATAAAAATAACCTCCTGGCGTGATTATTGACCAAGGAGGTTTTTTTATTCGTCATGACGTTTTATTTTTATTTTGCCGCCGTTCTTCCGACATTATGTCGATAAACAGCCGCACGGTTTTTTTGAAAAAAACTTTGGTTTCGTCGTCGAGTTCTTTGTACAGCGCGTAAACGCTGCGCAGGTTTTTGACGAGCGTCGACAGGTTGTTTATCCTCGACCTGAAATCCGTTATGCCGGCGGTACGCAGAAACAGAAATATAAGGTCAAAAAACCGCTTGCGCTCTTCGTCGCTTATGCTTTCTATCCATTTATTGAGGGACGAGTCAAAATAATACCAGCCGGGGTGCAGATATGGTTTCGGCACGAAAGAATGGTTTCTGACAATCCATTTGTACGGATTGTGCTGAAAAATCGACACGCTTTTGCTGTCGACTACGCTGAAAGGGGTGGGGTTTTCCAGCATCATGCCGATTATCGACGAATGGGGCACCGTTTTTCTGATTTTGCTTTCTATTTTCAGGTAACCTTTTGTCAGGAAAAACTCTCTGCGGAACCCCGGACTGTCGTGGGCGAAAATCGCTGCGACGCGCCTGCGCACTTCCTGCGGCGCCATTGCCGCCGAATAGATGGCGAGATTGCCGCCTTTCGAATGACCTCCGGTGATGATTTTGTGTTTGGGAAATTTCGCCGCGATGTGTTTTAAATATTCCACCGCGTGTTTCTGCGCCGGTATTTCGTCCATAAAGGACAGGTTGACGTCTTCTTTCCAGCCCGCCACGGTGGCGTCCGTGCCCCTGAAAGACACATAGATAAACTCGTCGTTGCGGAAGCAGATGGCGCAGAACTGTTTTTCGACGGTGTCGTCCAGGTCGTTTACGAAATCCGACATGATAAAACCGCCGTAACGTTTTGACGCCGCGGCGCTTTTGAACAGGATCACATGGTTTTTGTATCGCTCTTTTCCGCGTTTGGGCACCTGCACGCTTTGCGTGTCGACGTCGCCCATGAGTTTTTCGCCGCCGTTTTCCAGTATCGTTTCAAAGGGGAAATAAGCCAGCTGGGCAAAAACAAGGCTGTCGACATCGTTAAAGGGCAGTTCGCCGAAAGAAAGGCCGCCGTTCGCGGCTACGTCGTCTATTATGTTCAAGTCTTTCATAGTGTTTGTTTCTCCGTGGCGCGGATTTCGCGGTAAAAAAAGCGCTCCCCGCGGGAAGCGCTTTCGACGCAGTGTTTTACAGATTGTCGTACGTTGCCGTCACGCAGAATCTGTAAGTGGAGTCAAGCGCCTTCTGGCAGGCGGAAAGGCTGCCGTAAGAAGCGCTCATGCACAAAACGCTCTTTTGCGCGTTGCGCAGTTTGAAAACATATTTTCCGTTTTTGTCTTTGTCGATGACAAAATTGCCCGCCAGAGCGTTCTTGCGGATATTGAGCATCGACGCCTTGGCGGCGTCATATGTGCTGACGTATTCGCCGGAAAGCAGCAGCTCGCCGTTGGAGGCGAAAAGTTGCGGGCAGAAATAGCCTTCGTCGTCGTCCTCGGTTATTCTCCATTTGCCTTTGTAGGCGGTGTTGGCGTCCACGTTTTTGTTAGGCGTGTAGTCGATAACCGTCATGTCTTCTTCTATTTTGTCCATGACTTTGGCGGTTTCGGCGAAACGCCTTACCGACTCAATCGCGTTTACGCACGACTGCCTGGTGGAGTAACTTTCGCCTACGCATATGAGCCTGTTTGCCGAACTTTTGAGTTTGTAAAAATATCTGTCGGCTTTATCCCTGGTGACTTCAAAGTTACCCAAAGCGATGTTCTTTTTGATTGTTTCGATACCGGTTTTGGCGCCGTCCACAGTGGAGTAGACTTCGCTGGTAAGCAGAATTTCACCGTTAGAGGCGAACAGATACGCGGTGTATTCTTTGTCGCCTTTGTGTTTTATTATCCACTTGCCCGCCGCTTTCTTTTTTTCGGCTGTTTTTTCGTTTGTCTGTTTAGCTGCCATGTCAGTTCCCTCGTTAAAAACTTTGAAAAATATGCCCGGTAGGGCTGCCCATATCTATCTGTATATAATTTTATGACTTTTGTCGGCGTAAGTCAATAGCGGTGAAAATTTTTTGTTAAAATTTAATCGTTATTTTCACCTCCGCGTTGAAAGAGTGTGATTTTTGTTGTATTATATTTATCAGGGGACAGCGTACATTATAAAATCGCGGAAAGGTCAATCGTGTTTTATTCGTTTGGCAAACGTGCCCGCGTATGATAAACTGTTTCGGGCGGAATCCGCCCATGGAGGATTTAATGAGCCGAATGCAGATAGTGACGCCCAACGCGGCGCAACTGACGGTTGAGCGTCTGTATAAAGACATGGAAAGGCGCATCGTGGCAAGTCCGCCCGGACTGTGCCCGGTGGATTTGCAGTTGTCGTTTTTGCGGCTTTGCCACTCGCAGACATGCGGCAAGTGCGTGCCGTGCCGCGTGGGGCTGGGGCAGTTGCAGCGCCTTATTGAAAGCGTGCTGGAAGGCAACGCGCGGATGTCGGTCATAGACCTCATCAGAAATACCGCAGAAGACATCATGAACTCCGCCGACTGCGCAATAGGCTACGAGGCGGCCCGCATGGTTCTTAACGGGCTTAAAGGCTTTGAGGAAGAATATATACATCACATAAAATACGGCAAATGTTCGGTGCACATCACGCAGTCGGTGCCGTGCGTGGCGCTTTGCCCCGCCGGCGTGGACATTCCGGGCTATGTCGCCCTTGTCAAGGACGGACGCTACGCCGACGCGGTGCGTCTTATACGCAAAGACAATCCTTTCCCGACGGCGTGCGCCTTTGTGTGCGAAAAACCTTGCGAGGCAAGGTGCCGCCGCAATCTGCTTGACAGTTCCGTCAATATCAGGGGGCTGAAACGCATGGCGGTGGACAACGCCAGAGCCGACAAAGTGCCCGTTCCACGCAAAGCGGAAAGCACCGGCAAAAAAGTCGCCGTCATCGGCGGCGGCCCGGGCGGGCTTTCGGCGGCGTATTATCTCGAACTGATGGGGCACCACGCCGTCGTGCTGGAAGAAAAAAGCAAACTGGGCGGCATGCTGCGTTACGGCATACCTAACTACCGTTTTCCGAGAGAAAGATTGCAGGAAGACATCGACGCCATATTATCGACGGGCGTCGAGGTGAAACTCAACACAAAGGTCGGCAACGGCGAGGGCGAAATACCTTTCGGCAAACTGCGTGAAGAATACGACGCCGTGTATATATCCATCGGCGCGCAGACCGACAAAAAAATCGGCATAGAAGGCGAGGACGCCCAAGGCGTTATTTCCGCCGTGGAAATGCTGCGCCGCATAGGCGACGACGATATGCCCGACATAAAAGGCAAAACAGTGGTCATCGTGGGCGGCGGCAACGTCGCCATGGACTGCACGCGCTCCGCTTTGCGTATGGGCGCGAAAAAGGTGTGCGTGGCTTACCGCCGCCGCAGGGAAGACATGACCGCCCTGCCGGAAGAAATAGAAGGGGCGATTGCCGAAGGCGCCGAACTGTACGATTTGCGCGCGCCTAAAAAGATAGAAGCCGACGAAAAAGGCAGGGTTTCGGCGCTGTGGGCGCAGCCGCAGATTATCGGGCAGATAGACGACTGGGGCAGGGCGATGGTTTACGCCGCCGATTTGCCGCCTGTGCGCATACCTTGCGACGTTGTTATCGTGGCGGTGGGTCAGGGCATACAGACGAGGCATTTCGAAGAAGAAGGCATTGCCGTTAAGCGCGGCACCATAGCCGCCATGGAAGACAGCGAAGTGCGCGACATGCAGGGCGTGTTCGCCGGGGGCGACTGCGTAACCGGTCCGGCGACGGTCATACGAGCCATAGCGGCGGGAAAAGTCGCGGCGGCCAATATCGACGAATATCTCGGGTATCACCACGTTATTCCGTGCGAGGTGGAAATTCCGCCTGTTGATTTCGACGACAAGGAGCCGTGCGGCAGAATTCAGATGCGCGAGACCGAAGCGTCGGAGCGCAAGCGCAATTTCCTGCCGTACGAGCAGTGCATGACCAAAGAAGAAGCGTGCCGCGAAGCGTCGAGGTGTCTCAGGTGCGATAAATTCGGTTACGTCAAACTGAAAGGCGGCAAACCCGCCATCTGGTAAAGGTGTCAAATGAACAGAAAGACGGTAAACATAATCATCGACGGCGTCAGGGTGCGTGTGCCCGAGGGTACGACCATCATGCGGGCGGCGAAAAAAGCCGGTGTGGAAATTCCTCATCTGTGCTATCTCGAAGGCGTCAACGAAATAAGCGCCTGCAAAGTCTGCGTGGTGGAAATAGCCGGCAAAAGCAAACTCGTCACGGCGTGCAACAGCCCCGCCGAAGACGGAATGGTGATATATACAAATTCGCCTAAGGCGAGACGGGTGCGCCGCACCAACGTGCAGTTGCTTTTGTCGCAGCACGACTGCAACTGCCCGACGTGCGCCAAAAGCGGCAGCTGCAAATTGCAGAGCCTTTCCAACGACCTGGGCATACTCGACGTGCCTTATGAAAAGGACATCGCCAGAGCGCCGTGGGACAAAAATTTTCCGCTCATACGCGATTCGGCGAAATGCGTCAAATGCATGAGATGCGTTCAGGTGTGCGACAAAATGCAAAACGTGCATGTATGGGACACCTGCAACACGGGCGCGCGCACCACGGTGGACGTGGCGGACAACAAGTCGATAGCCGAGTCGGACTGCGTGCTGTGCGGCCAGTGCATAGCCTATTGCCCGACGGGCGCGCTGTCCGAAAGAAACGACCTTGACAAAATATACGAGGCGCTGGATAACCCCGGCGTCGTGACCGTAGTACAGGTGGCGCCGGCTGTGCGCGCGGCGTGGGGTGAAGCGCTGGGGCTCCCGAGGGAAAAATCGTCGGAAGGGCACATGGTGGCGGCGCTCAAAAAAATCGGATTCGACTATGTTTTCGACACTTCTTTTTCCGCCGATCTGACCATCATGGAAGAAGCGGCGGAACTTGTCCAGCGGCTGTCCGGCAAAGAAGAGCACCGCTGGCCTATGTTTACTTCGTGCTGCCCAGGCTGGGTCGATTTCGTCGCGGCACGCTATCCGAGATATCTCACCAGCCTTTCCACCGCAAAGTCTCCGCAGCAGATGTTCGGCGCCGTCGCGAAAAGTTATTTCGCGGCGAAAACCGGTATTTCAGCCGAAAAGATATGCAGCATAGCGGTCATGCCGTGCGTGTCTAAAAAGCGCGAGGCGACAAAACTTATGATGGACAGCGCCGGTGCGGGGCGCGACGTTGACATCGTCATCACCACCAGAGAATTTATAAGACTGATAAGGTCAATGTACATATATCCCGAACGGCTCGAACCAAAACCTTTCGATTCGCCTCTCGGCGAGTCGGCGGGCGCGGGGGTCATATTCGGTGTGACGGGCGGCGTGGCCGAAGCGGCGCTGCGCACGGCGTATGCCATAATCGAAGGGAAGAACCCTGAAAAAGGCTCTTTCGCCGAAGTCAGGGGGCAGGAAGGCAGAAAAGAAGCGCAGTTTAAAATAGGCGGAAAGGTGCTTAAAGTCTGCTCGGTAAACGGGCTGTCCAACGCCCGCAAACTGCTGGACGACATCGAAGCGGGAGTAAACAAATACGATTTTGTTGAAGTCATGGCGTGCCCGGGCGGGTGCGTCGGCGGCGGCGGTCAGCCGTTCAGCGACGACCGCGACAAGTCAAAAATGCGCGGGGACAAACTTTACGCCCTCGATGAAAAGAGGGAAAAACACTGTTCGCACGAAAATCCCGAAATAATCAAGTTGTACGAAGAATATTTCGGTTCGCCTCTTGGCGAAAAAGCGCAGCGGCTTCTGCATGTTAAATATTGAAAAAAGCCCCGAAAGGGGCTTTGTTTATTTTATTTCGTTTATCTCGGCTTTCAGATATTTCAAAAACACAACCGCCGCTTTACCGAAAACCTGACGTTTTTTCCACACCACGTCCAAATATGTTTTTACTGCCGGCTCAAACGGCACGAATTTCAGGCTGCCGTTTCCCGACGTGTTTATTATGCCGTCTATGCCTACGGCGCAGCCTATGCCTTCATTTACCAGCAGAGAAGCGTTGTAAACCAGGTTGTATACCGCTTTTATATTCAGCGCGTCGGTATCGCCGCCGAACAGACGGCGCAGAATGCCGCCTTGCGAAGCGCCCTGTCTGGACACGATGAGGGGCAGTTTACGGGCTTCACGGACGCTGACGGAGTTTTTCGCGCCGACGGGGCTGTCTTTTCTCACCAGCAGACCCCATGTGTCGCCGTATGGCAGGCGCAGAGATTCATACGGCGACGTATCGCCGTCAACAAGCACGGCAAAATCCAGCAGACCTTTTTCGAGTTTTTCAGTGACGCTCTGGGCGTCTCCGCTGAAAAAGTCGAATTTGATGCGAGGATAGTCTGTCATGACCTTTTTCGCGGCGGCGGCCGTTACGCTCATGGCTTGGCTTTCGCCGCCGCCTATATAAACGGTGCCGCTTATTTCCTTTTCGTGGCTCATGAGTTCACAGCGGGTTTTATCATATAAATCCATCAACTCTTCCGCGCGCTTTTTGAGCAGTATGCCCGATTCCGTCAGAGTGATTTTTCTGCCGCCACGGATGAACAGCGGGGCGCCGATTTCCTCTTCCAGATTGCTCATCTGCTTTGACAGGCTGGGCTGCGAAATATACAGCCGTTCCGCCGCTTTGGTTATGTTCTGTTCATCGGCTACCGCCAGAAAATATCTCAGTTCACGAATGTCCATAGCGTTTTCTCCTGAAAATAATTATAGCATAAACAATAGTTTCACGCTATGGTTTGTTATGCGATATTGATATTTGACATAAAAGCCGCCGCGGCGGATAATTGAAAGGAAAGGGGCTGAATTATGGATATAGACCAATACAAAAAATATGTGGCGGAAACACGTCACATAGAAGCGGGCAGCGAGGCGCATCTGCTCATGCACGAAGCCGCCGCCGAAGCCAGAAAAATTACCTGCGAAATAAACGGCGCTTATCACGACATGGGAGAACTGCGGCGGCTGTTTTCAAAACTCATCGGTAAAGAAACGGGCGACGGTTTCGGGCTGTTTCCGCCGTTTTACACCGATTTCGGCAAAAACATCACTGTGGGCGCCAACGTGTTTATAAACTCGGGCTGTTGCTTTCAGGACCAGGGCGGCATCGAAATAGGCGATGATTGCCTGATAGGCCATCAGGTGGTGCTGGCAACGCTTAATCATGATCTTGCGCCGTCGGACAGAAAAAGCATGACCGCCGCGCCGATAAAAATCGGAAAAGGGGTGTGGATAGGGGCGCACGCCACGGTGCTGCCCGGCGTAACGATAGGCGACAACGCCGTTGTCGCGGCGGGCGCCGTCGTCAATAAAGACGTGCCGCCCGGCGCCGTCGTCGGGGGAGTGCCGGCAAAAGTCATAAAATATATATAAAACGGAGCGGACGCTCCGTTTTTTTATTCGTCAATGGTGAATTTCCACTTGCAGCGACATGTCGGGTCGGTCACGTCGGGGTAACAGCTTACGCACTCGCAGCGTATTCTCGGGTCGATTGCTTTGGCGAATCCGCCGTATTCTATTATCCCCACGGATTTGCAGGGGTGAAACGGCATGCCCTTGCGTTCGCGCGCGGTCTGCACACGGCATTTGACGGAAGTGTAAAACAGCGCGCCGCCACTGAAAGTGATTTCACAGTCGTTGAGATTGGCGTAAAAACGCAGTGAAAGCGCTTGCGCCAGACCTTCCAGACCGCAGCCGTCTTTCAGTTTTAAAAACTCTTTAATGCGTTTTGCCTCGATAACGGTAAAACGCTTCCACGCTTCGGCGTCGTGTTTCATGGCCTCGTCCATGCCGAACGCGCTTTCCACAGACTGAAACCAGACTCCGTCGGTCGCCAGCCAGTTTTTTGAATATATTTCGATAAGTTCAATCAGTTGCTCTTTTGTGTATCGTGAAAGATTTTTTTTGTTGTCCATATTTGCCCCGTCGCGAGTTTTTTTCATTATATCACGGTTTGGCATTTGCAAAATGAAATTTTAAAAAAATAAAAACTTTAACCGTAATATTCGGTTAGTTGGTTTGATAGACTTTAATTTTAAGAGTTGAGTTTTTATTTTAATACAAGAATACTATGCAAAAATGCTATAAGTCGGCGACATTTTGATAATAAACCTTTTATATGGTATAATTTATAAAATTAAGAATAATGTGATTAAAAATAATATGACGTATGACAGACTTTGAAAGAACTATTTTTTGTATGACAATTTGTCCGCAAGGGGTTAATTGCTTGGAAGAAGATACTCTCTCGATTCAAAAGTACAATCCGTTCTTCTCTCAACTTAAAGAGACTTCAAGGCGACCTGATGCATATGCAGTCATTGAGAGAGATATGCTTTTACTTGAGCATTTTCAGTTCGATAATACAAGAACCTCAAAAAAAGGAAGCGAACAACATAAAGTCGCAGCTAAAAGTGAACAGGAATTTAAGAAAAAACTTGTTAAAGATGGAGATTTAGCGGTTTTAGGTGAAACTGTAAAAAAGAAAGGTATCTACTACGTCGAAAATTTTCTAGCACAGTTTATATCGCATTATGACAAAATCGACGATTATAAAACTGAAATGCAGAAAGAGTTAAAAAAAGATTTCAAAAATATTTATATGGGATTCTTAATTGAAGACGCTAGCCCTTTGGGCAGTCTTTATTTGAATAATAATCATAAAATGTGTTGCTTGGATTTATTACAAACAAAAGAATTTTTGGATATTTTTGAACAATCAAGTAAGTTGGATTTTGCATTGTTTTCGATGACGGGAAATGCGGATAATCTATATCAGTCTTATATTTCTAGGAGATCTATTGGTGAACGCAGAAAGAATGAAATCATAGCAAAAAACATATCATCTTTTCTTTTTGAACATAGTTTTGTTGCAAGTGGACTAATTGAAATTCAAAAAAATAAAAAGCCCTGAAAAAGACAGGGCTTTGGCGGGATGGGTTACTTCGCATTTGAACAAATATGTGTTTTGAGAGCAGATTATTTGGTTTAGGCGTATTCTCGAATTTTTTTGTTGATTAGATAATGTTCATGCCTTAAGTAGAATCGCCGACCTTTGTAGGTTACACTGTATGATGCGCACGTCGCTTTACTGGATTGTTAAAGCGGAAGATGCAGAAAATCAAGTTGGGTGGTTAGGTCGCAAAAGTGATATAAGCAACTACAACTCAAATGGAAAACGCATTAAATAGCGCACATATTATATGCGGAACCGCTGATAAATTATTGAAATTTGAGCGCGTAGATGCTATAATTGTTTAACATTAAGATTTAGATGGGGTGACCGTATGGCGGTAAACTATAACAAGTTATGGAAATTGCTCATCGACAAGGAAATGACAAAGACGCAAATGCGCCTTCGGGCAGATATTTCCACGACAACGCTTGCTAAACTTGGGGAAAATGAGACAGTTTCGATGGCGTTCTCTTAAAGATTTGTAAGCTACTCGACTGCAACGTGGGAGACATTATGGACGTTATCAATGAGGAGGCAAGCAATGGCGACAAGTAAGAAACTTGAAATCATCTACCATAACGGACAGCCCGACGGCATCAGGTCTATAAGGCGTCATCTTTCAACTATGACGACCTATGTCATTCCGCGCCCTCTGCTTGCCGAGGCAAAGAAGATTACGGGCATTAGCCGCCCCGGCATTTACTACCTCATTAACGAAAACGACGAAAACAAGATCGCACAGATCTACATAGGACAAACGCGCAACGGAGTTGTTCGGCTGGACGATCATAATCGTTCCAAAGATTTTTGGAACAAGGCAATCATGTTCCTTGCCGACAACAAGACATTCTCCCTTGACATTATAAGCGGGCTTGAAGAATATGCCATTATGAAGGCACACGAGTCAAACCGCTATAAAGTGGAAAACTCCGTCAAACCTAAGTATGAAATCGACGAATACGATCTCCCTTCTATCGAAGAGGTTTACGATGAAATACAGTTCATTATGGCGACGCAGGGCTACAAGATGGACAACGCAAAGTCAAGTCTCAACGAATCGGTCGTTTTCCATACGGCGCGCAACAGTATAAAAGCATACGGCGTTTATGATGGCGATAAGTTTCAGGTGTTGGAAGGTTCGGAGGTCAATCTTGCGAAACCGGCGAATCTCGAAAAGTATAACAAACAGCGCAAAGAGTTGCTCGAAAAGGGAGATATTATCCGGCAAGCAGATAAGTATATTTTGAAAGTTACACTCGAGTTCAATACGCCGAGTGGCGCCAGTGATTTTATAATTGGCGGTTCGACAAACGGCTGGATTGAATGGAAGAACAATGGCGGTAAAACGCTGGATGAAGTTTATCGAAAAAGTTAGAGGAGTATTAAATTTTTCTTCTCTAGCTTCCGATAATAGCTGATTAAGGCGTCAAAAAGTTCGTTATGAGTACTTTATCGGAGTGGGGGTATTTGTGACAATTCCGGTAACACCCTTAATACAAAAATAACAGAGCCGCGGGTTCAAACGCGACTCTGTTTGGCGGCGAGTTATCGCCTTTGTACGAACTTTGAAAGTCAGATATAGGAGCAGCCTCTTTGGACTGCTTTTCTGTTTCCTTTACCGATTCGATTGAATTGTTGTGCTTTTTGAGCGAATCGGAGAAATAGTAGTTTATTCTTTCAATAATGCTAAATCTTATTGACGTTCTTTTTGTAATCTTATCTTTCAAAATGTTTTTTTATTGACATTTCGTTTATTTATTTGTATAATAAGTAAGAAAAGTAATACTAATTATACCATAGGAGTGTGTTATGGAGAATTTCCCTGAAGGTAAGTTTCTGACTACGGTAAAAATCGGTCCAAAAGGACAGATTGTTATTCCTAAAGAGGTACGGGATATGTTTTCGCTGAATACCGGCGATTCATTACTTTTAATGGCGGACAAAGGACAAGGTATCGCCTTGCAGCCGTTTTCTTATATGGAAACGTTGTGGAATGCTGTTAACAATATTAAAAACGGAGATAAAGATAAAAAATGAACGCGCTTGAAGTCAGGGAATTAACAAAAGTCTATCCGGAATTCACGTTGGATAAGGTAAGTTTTTTCGTGAAGCAAGGGCATATTTCCGGACTTATTGGAAGAAACGGAGCAGGGAAAAGCACGACAATTAAAGGTATTTTACGTCTTATCAATGCGGAAGGAAGTGTCTCTGTCTTTGGGAAAGATTTTCTTAAAGAGGAAATGGCTGTTAAACAGACGATAGGTTATGTCGGGGGAGGTTTTCGATATTATCCTATGAATACGCTCGCTGCAATACGCAAAGCATACGCGCCTTTTTATCCGACTTGGAATCAAAGTAAATATG